>Ga0257111_1000484_pt1 | contig 16451 bp, 7 predicted proteins | sample LP_taG_6_FD_191567 | JGI IMG/M metagenome (GOLD analysis project Ga0257111, IMG submission 191567) | Marine microbial communities from Northeast Subartic Pacific Ocean, Canada - LP_J_2015_P26_500m | ecosystem: Environmental > Aquatic > Marine > Oceanic | place: Canada: Northeast Subartic Pacific...
TTTTGTACGGCAGCTCTTGCGACCTTACGGTGTCTGTCGGAACCAACTTCTTTGACAAAATCAAGCTTACCATAGGGATCATCAAATAAGCCTAGGTCATATTTTACGGAAAGAATCCTTCGTACAGCATCGTCAATCCTAGTAACCAAAATAGCCCCCTCTTCAACGGACTCTTTTAAAAGGTGAATAAATGTTTTATAATGATTTTGTCCGTATAAAGAACCTGGGACCATCACCAGATCTATGCCTGCATTAATTGATGTAATAATATCAGACTTATAATCACCAGGAATCTCATCTATACCTGCCCAGTCGGTTACAACAAGCCCCTTAAACCCGAGCTCCTCTTTCAATAGATTATTGATCAAAAATTTGCTTCCATGGCACTTAACACCGTTCCAGCTATTAAAACTGATCATCACCGTTTTAACCCCCGCTTTAATTGCCTCTAAATACGGTGGCAGATGAATTTGTTTTATTTCATCTTCAGTTAACCGTGTGTCTCCACGGTCAATCTTATACGTGTGGATTCCTTCTTCCAATGTCCCAGACTCCCAGCTTGTCCCGCCGTCACCTAGAAAGTGTTTCGCACAGGCTGCAATTTTTCTTCCACCAAATATATCGATCGCATCTTCATATCCTTTTATCGCTGCAGATGTTAAGCTGGTAACCAATTCCGTTGACTCACTAAAACCTTCATATTGTCTCCCCCAGCGATCATCTTTTGGTATTGTAATACAAGGAGAGAAGGTCCAATGGAGGCCCGTGGCAGCGACCTCTACTGCAGTTGCATGGTTCACATCATAAACCAATTCCGGGTCATTTGTACATCCAAGTCCAATATTGTGTGGGAACACCGTTGCCCCCACTACATTATTGTGACCATGTACAGCATCAATGCCATAGATCAATGGAATCTTCAAACGAGTTGAAAGAGCCTGTTTCTGGTAGGCGTTCACCATGTTTACCCAGCCCTTAGGCGTGTTGTCATTAGGGACAGATCCTCCCCCACTAAGAATAGACCCTATGAAATATTTAGAAATATCATCATCACTATCAAGCATCCGCTTGTCAACCTGTGTCATTTGACCAACTTTTTCATCTAAGGTCATTTTATTTACTAAGTCATCTATAAAAAAACTTTTTTTATTGTCCATTGCCCCACAACTGTGGATAGACACGATTAAAAACAAAGAGCTGATTATTATTTTAATTATTTTCATTTATATACTTTCTTCTTATTAATCACACAATAGTAATTACCCGGTATTTAAATTTGATATTAATAATATATTTCAACAAAGTTTCAATAATTATTATATTACAAAAGCCATCTATCATAATATATTAATATAACGCAGTGTTTATTCTAAATAATATTAATATTATAGTGGGTTTGCCTAATTTAATTAGGCTCTCCTAGTTTAATGAAAATACTTTGATTTGGTTTTTTAATTTATAAATATTTTAAAGGAACGAAAAATGACAAAGTGGATAAAATATAATTTTATTATTATAACTGCCTTGGGTTTTCTTTTTGGTCAGGATAGCCCCTTTGTGGGTACCTGGAAACTTGCGCCCTCCGCAGGTGCTATGAAAGTCGGACCCGGAATTGATGATGGCGGGTGGTGGTCAAATTCTGGAGCAGATGTTGAGACGAGAGCCTGCCTATTTGATGATGAATATGTTTTCCATGCGGACGGAACCTTTGAAAATATCCTTGGCGATACAACCTGGCTAGAAACCTGGCAAGGTGTCCCATCAGAACAATGTGGTACGCCGGTAGCCCCTCATGATGGCTCCAATGCTGCAACCTGGTACTATGATGAATCTGCTCAGACCATTACTCTATCGGGCATAGGATCATTTCTTGGTCTTGCAAAAGCAATTAACGGTGATGAAATGAACACCTGTGGCTGTGAAGCTCCTGAAACCAGAACCTATAATGTGCTTTCAACCAGCGATGGTGTGATGGCGGTCTATATTCAATCAGCAGGCGGAGGCGCTGGTTATTGGACCTTTCGATTTTCTCAAGAGGGCGTGGAGCTCGAGACAAATGTTACCTTTGTTGTAGACATGAGCCTTGAGGATACTCACCTAGAAGGGGTCTACCTTGCAGGTGGAGATCTAGGACAAGACGGATATTTAATGGATGACTCCGATGGAGATGATGTCTGGGTAACAACAATTCCCCTTATGATCGGACAAACAGTAAAATATAAATTCAGAAATCAACCTTCCTTTGGGACGTGGAACGGTTTTGAGCCCGTAGCTGGTTTAATCGCAGGCGGTTGCGCAACGGGCCAATATAATGATCGTTTTCTCGTTGTCCCAGATGTTGAAACTGCTCTTGATACTGTTTGCTATGGTTCTTGTACAAACTGTGAAAGCATGAACGTTGTTAACGTTAGCTTTGCCCTGAATATGAATGATATGGAAACAGACCCAGCTGGTCCTCACTTATCTGGCGAAGCGTTTGCTGCTCCTGGCCTACCAATGTTGGACCCGGATGGGGATGACGTATGGACAATCACTGTTGAACAAACACCTGGGGCACTAGTAAGATATAAGTTTGCAAATGGGCCAGTACCAAACTGGCAAGGCAACTGGGAAAATGTCCCGCAAGAATGTCAGCATGAAGATGTTGGGAATAGTGACAGATGGGTCATTGTAGAAGAGACAGACACAGCAGTGGACACTGTTTGTTTTGGAAGCTGTGAAAACTGTATTGATGATTATCCTGTTGACGTCACCTTTAATTTAGACATGAGCAGTGTCGCAGGTTTTGATGGGTCAGAACAACCATATGTGTTTGGCTCTTACAATAACTGGGATAATTTCACCTCACCAACAATGCTCTCAGATGATAATGGAGACAATATATATACAGGTACCGTTTTAGACCTCATGTATCAAGACTCTGTTACTGTCTTATTTGGGTATGGTCAAAACTTTGAGACAGTCCCCAGCGAGTGCAGTGTTTACGATAGTGATCTGACAATCAACGTAAGGCCATTACCTATTGGCAATGCTGAGGGCGACACTGTGCTGGTGCTCCCTCCTGTCTCCTACGGTGAGTGCCCGCCTGACAGTACACCAAGAGCTCTGTTTCAGGTAGATGTAAGTTCGATTGTTGGAGACTGGCCAGGCGATTTTAACCTTTGTGTTACAGGAAGCTTTGATGCTTGGTCGGGCTGTGGATCGGTGCTTACAGATGATAATGGAGACAATATATATACAGGGATTGTAACAAACTTAGAAGACGGAGTAGACTATGAATACAAATTCCTTGTAAACACCCAATGGGGCAATACTACTTTTGAATCAGGTGCGCCATTAGAATCAAACTGTGACTTTAATCCAACAGATCTATACAATAACTATGGTTTTACAGCGAGCGCCGGCTCAGAGCCCCTTAATCTGGGGATTCATCCATGGAATGAGTGTCCTCTATTAAGTAGTAATGAAAATCTGTTGATTCCAGATAAGTTTTCATACAAAGCATATCCAAACCCGTTTAACCCCTATATTAACATTGGTTATGCATTACCAATTGCGGAGCTGGTTAACCTGAACATTATAAACCTACTAGGCCAAAAAGTGAGGACGCTGGTAAACACTACTCAGACTCCTGGAGAATATTATTACACTTGGGATGGTAAGGATATCAATGGAGTGTCTCTCCAGTCTGGTATTTATTTTGCAGTGATCAATCGGGAATCAGGGAGAGACGTACTCAAAATAACTTTCTTAAAATAAATGTTATTAAAGGTTAAAGGGCGGAGCAATCTGCCCTTTTTTATTTTATCTGTGATTTATTTAAATGGTAATTTAGATAGATGATCAAACCTCTTACGAAGACTGTAACCGTACTCTCCTTTTTGGTATCGTTCGGCCTTTGTCAAACCTCTGGGAAAATCTCCGGAAAGATACTTGACAAAAAAAACAACACACCTCTAGTTGGCTCAAATATCATAATAGTTCAAACCCAAGCAGGTACAAGCGCTGATGAAGAAGGATATTTTAACTTAATAAACGTTAGTCCAGGGAAATATTCAGTACGAATTATGATGATCGGGTATGAATCGGTAACGATTGAAGATGTTGTTGTCTCTGTTAACAGAACCACATCTCTTGATATCGATCTAAACCAAAGCGTTATTGAGAGCCAAGAGGTAGTGATCTATGCAAGCATACTTAGTCGTAAAAAAGATCAAACCAGCACCGTAAAAAATATCTCATCTGAAGAAATGGAAATTCTCCCCGTTGAAGACCTTGGAGCTGTTGTTAATATGCAGGCAGGAGTCGTTGCAGGACACTTCCGTGGTGGCAGAAGTGATGAGGTCAGCTATATGATAGACGGTGTGGCCGTGAATGATGCATTTGGAGGAGTCGCTGCCGTATCAAATCTTGAGATTGAAGCGGTCAAAGACCTAGAAATAATTACCGGAACATTTAACGCTGAATATGGTAACGCCATGAGCGGAATAGTGAACGCAGTTACCAAAGATGGGGGTAATGATTTTCACGGAAGTATAAACACCGGATATTCTACATATGTTACAAAAAACAACAGAAATGGCGAACAGGTTTTTATTGGGCTCGACCCTTTTGGGATAAACTCGAACTCAGATATTAAGTTTAGCCTAAGCGGTCCTGTAATCAAAAACAGGATGTATTTTTTTTCTAACTTTAGAACACAAGATGTAGGCGGACATCTAAACGGGGTCAAAAGGTTTGAGGTCTGGAACCTTAGTAATTTTTATGATCAGGACTCATCAAAGTGGTTTAGTGAAAACACCGGGGACAGCTCGTATGTCCCAATGAACAGTGGAAAATACACATCTTTTATGGGGAAATTATCATTCAACCTTGGGAGCATTAAACTCTCGTGGATGCTTAATCAAAACCTCTCAATCTCCCGAGGATATAGCCACATATATAAATACAATCCGGATGGAAGATCATACGGAGACGGGAAAACAACATTGTCCCTGTTCCAGCTTAATCATTTTTTAAATGAAAAAATGTTTTACGATATTAAATACTCCATAACAAATAACAATTATGGTTCCTATGTGTTTGAAGACTATGACAGCTACAAGGTTTTAAAAGAAGATGGGATCCACCAGGGTATTTATCATTTTTCAGGCGATACAATCTATAATTATGTGAATGATAAATACATGACAGCATATGGTGCTGGGTTTTTTACAGGTGGACAAGACAAGGGACATCTGAATCGAAAAACCATAACAAATAATTTTAAATCGGACTTTACCTGGCAAGTCACCAACGCGCACAGTCTTAAAACCGGGTTTTCATTTATTTCTTATGAACTAGAGAATATATACCATACGATTAGAAACACTTATGCGGGTACGTCCCTAGAGTCTGATCAGTATAAACCGATGGTTCTCCCTGACAGCACCGTATACTCTGATGTTTATCTCGTAAAACCAAAAGAAAGATCATTCTATATACAGGACAAGTTTGAAAAAGAAGAGATCGTGATCAATATCGGGATAAGGTATGATACGTTTGATGCAAATACGACCTATCCAAGTCAAAGAAGAAACCCTATTAATGCCTCAACCTACTACCTAAAAAACTCTGATGGTTTAGACTCCTTAGACTCAGGAGGAAACCTCATTGTAGATGTTTCAAGAGCGTCTTCTCCATTTAAATCAAAGGTTGCGTCTCAAATTAGCCCAAGGTTTGGGTTCGCCTATCAACTAGGAAATGTCGCCGTTCTTCACTTTAGCTATGGTCATTTTTTGCAGATGCCCCCAATGTATTCAATTTACTCTAATCATTCATCAATTATTGGACCAAGCGATTACTCCACAACTGTGGGGAATGCAAACCTCGCATCTGACAGCCTAGGTCTAAACGCTCAAAAAACTGTTAGCTATGAGGTTGGACTTTGGCAGGAACTGGGAAAAAACACCGGTCTAGAGGTAAACTTATATTATAGAGATATTTATGATCTTCTTAGTCTGGCAACAGTCAGCACCTATAATCAGGTTGAGTATGGGATATATACAAACAAAGACTATGGTAATGTCAGAGGTCTAGAATTAAAACTGGATTATAGTCTAAACAATCTTTTCATTCAGACAAATTATACATACCAGTTCACAAGGGGTAATGCTGATAACCCTGCACAAACATTTAACAGGCAGGGGGCAAGCATTGATGAGGTTATACGTTTTATCCCTATGAGCTGGGACCAGAGACATACGTTTAATCTATCGCTCGGGTATAATACAGAGCGTTTTGGTGTTACTGCTACTGGATACTACAACTCTGGAACACCATACACCTTTAGCCCGCAGGGCGAGAGCAACCTCGCGCTGTTAAACCTGTATCCGAATAATGATTATAAACCATCTAACTATTATGTTGATTTATCTGGATATATTCACCTGCCACAATTTTTTGGGCTTCGCTCTAGGGTCAATTTTTTAATCTATAACCTAACAGACCGATACAATGAATATGGAGTAAGCTCTGAAACAGGAAGATCCTATACTGCCGTGGTTAATGAAACAGAATTATTAAGCCACAGGAGCAACTTTAACACCTACGAAGACCGGTACAAAGACCCATCTATGTTCTCCACTCCAAGACAGATTAAACTCGGACTTACAATTTTATTTTGAAGATAATAAAGCAAATAGTATACATAATAATTACGTCTGTGTTCGTTTCGGGTCAGGGGACTGATTATGCTGGCCCGGATGACCCTGCCGGGGATATTGAGGCCGAGCGTGAAGGATACATGAACGGGAACCGTGTGTATCTATATTATCGAAACACGACCGAACTATCAGACTGGCCAAAGCCAAATGTTTCAAAATGGCCTAACAATCCTGATGGCACGAAAATGCTTGATGGAGTCGGATTGTTAGTGGGTGCAAAGGTTTATATACAAGATGACTCAGATGAAACAACCATTGACACTATTCCAATTACAGACCTTAGAAACTTGGCAGACCAAGACCATCACACACTCTATTATTTACAAACTAGCTACCGTGAGGAAATGGACACTGACCCTACTGGTCAGGTAGAATGGGGGTTTTATCCTGTTTTCGGATACTTCAATGAAACCAGCGAATACCCCGCTCTAAGCAGATTGCCTGATTCTTGGCCTACTGCTGGATGGCCATCAGCCAATGGGTATATCTGGCCTGGTGAGTGGAACGGTCGCTTTGGCCGTGGTGTTAGTTACGCAGACCTGGAAACATATTTTGTTGTTAATGATGCCCATGATCTAGAATATCTAGGTGAAGATGATTTTGTACAATACTATCCAAGGTTTAGTTCAAAAAAAATTGGGGACAACGTATCCATCCAGAGCGGGAACACGTGGGGTGGGCTTGGTATTCGGGTTGAAACCAGAGGATTCCAATGGAATAACCCCCAGGCTAGAGATGCAATTTTCTGGGAATATAATATATCAAACACCTCTGAATACGACCTCCCCGAAGTATGTTTCGGCTATTGGGTTGATAATGCAATTGGGGGTGACGGAGCTGATGATGAGGTTGGCTACTTTAATGACCTTCTAGACATGTCCTACTCTTGGGATGAAAACGGTGTAGGCATCGCAGGCCTCTTGCCTGGTATAATGGGTTTTGCATATCTTGAAAGCCCCGGACTAGCCTATGATGGTATGGATAATGATGACGATGGAATCATTGATGAAAAAAGAGACAACCAGGCGGTTAATTTTGTTGGCCCCACTGATGGCATATACAATATTTCAAAGTTCTTAGATTTCTATAATTTGAACTCAACTGATCTAAAAGAACACTGGGACGCTGATGAAGACCAAGACTGGGAAGACGGAGAAGACCTAAACGAAGATGGTATCTACCAGTCTAATGAAAACCCCGGTAATGATGTGGGGCTTGATGGTGTAGGCCCCTTGGAAATAAACTATACAGGACCTGATGAAGGAGAAGGAAATCACCGGCCTGATTATGTAGAGTCTATTGGGTGTGAACCAAATTTTGCAGCAACGGACGTTACAGAATCTGATATGATTGGTTTAACCTCTTTTCAGTTGTTTCCAATCTTTGACCAACATCCGGCACCCGCAGGAAGTCCTTGGTTTCGAAATGATGATGTTATGTGGGACCTAGTCTCTGTGGATTCTCTAACAGAATATTATGGAACCATAGCAAACCTGGTTGAACTATTTGCTTCAGGGCCTTTCCCCCTCTACCAGGGAAAGACTGAAAGAATATCTATGGCTGAGATTCATTCCTATGATCCTCTGGAGGGATTGAACTCGTCGAGCCATATTGCTCCAGCCTTGTTTCAATTAAAATCTATTGTTCAGATAATTTACGAGAAAGATTATAGATTTGCTCAGCCCCCAAAAACCCCTACCCTTTCTGCCTCAGCTGGAGATGGTTATGTCATGTTATCTTGGGATGATGATGCAGATAAACTCACACGTGATCCATTTTTAGGTAACCTTAATGATTTTGAAGGCTATAAATTATTTAGATCGACAGATAAATATTTTTCAGACGCAGAGGTAATTACCGATGGATACGGAACTCCAATGTTTTTAAAGCCTATATATCAGTGTGATCTAATCGATGAACACCTGGGCTTTACTGATTACGGCCTGGTTAATGGCGCGGCATATAATCTTGGAGACAACACCGGGATTAAACATTATTTTAAAGATGAGAATGTACAGAATGGCAGAACTTATTATTATGCTATTGTAGCCTATGACTATGGTGCGCCTGATATTGGTCCAGGGATATCACCCTCCGAAAACAACACGGTCATTGATATTGATGAGTACGACAATATTAGAGGCATAGGTAAAAACATTGCCATTGTTACACCCCAGTCGGATGCGGCAGGCTATGTAGACCCGAATATTGTGCTAGACTCATTAAATAATAGAATCTATGGAACCGGAACAATCACTCCACAAATATCAGCAAGAGAACAATTACAACTTGGCAGTGAGTATCATGTTACTTTTAATTTTGATACGGTTTTTAATGATCTAAATAGGCCCGAGTTTTTTACCAATCCAGGATTTAAGGTTTATAATAAATCCACAGGGCAAGAGGTATATTTTGAAAGCCCTGTTTATGACATCACTGGGCAACCTAACTTTAGCGGATACAACCTGTTGTATAACCAAGAAGAAAGTTATTGGTCTATGAACACTGTGGTTCTTTCAGATGTTTTTGAAGGAATACAGTTAAACATCAACCAGAACCATGTAACCCCAATTTTAGACTCTATAAATACCGGGTGGATTGGTGATAGCTACGGAGACATGAACATCACCATCACATCCAGAGAGTCAAAACTTGTGCCGTGGGACTGTGAAATTGTTTTTACCTCAGATATTAGTTATACGTCAGAGGTTGAGGGGCCTTTTGGAATCTACGACGAGTTTGACAATCGACTGTGGTTTCCGAATAGAATTATTTTAGGTCAATCATTTCCTTTTTATGTTATAAATAAAACTATCTTAGATGAAAGCGGAAACTATACGTTAATGGATATGGTCGTACAAGACTATGCTGGCCATGACTGGGATATTGACCAGCAATTTAATTTAAACAATGATCGAATTTTAGTTGGACAAATTGACTCGTCGAATAACTGGGTAGGGACATCTTTTATTATGGACTTCCTAAATGTTGACAGCACTTTTTACCCAGACCCTGGCTCAAGATATTCTATTGGCTGGAACAGGAACTTTTGGAACACAGATACATTTAAGTTTGTTGTAGATAGTTTAGGTCTTGTCTCTAGTGACAACCTAAAGAATGACCTGGATAAAATTAGAGTGGTCCCAAACCCATATGTTGGAACAAATGCAATGGAGCAGGCCGTTATTAACCCGTTTCTTAATCAGCCTAGGAAAATAATGTTTACCAATGTCCCCGCAAGCTGCGTGATTACTATATTTACTCCAAGTGGTGTAAAAGTAAAAACAATTCAAAAGAATGATTCCTCAGGGGGAATGGTACACTGGGACCTATTAAATGAAGAAGGCCTGGAGGTAGCTGCCGGAATGTACCTTTACCATGTCCATCCTAGTTTTTCTGATAAATCACTAAACCAATTTGAACATGTTGGAAAGTTTGCGGTTATTAAATGAAAAAGTTTTTTGTATCTATCATTTTATTTGTTTGTTTTATTCAGGCTCAGTATAGGTACGGCACCACGGCTGCAAATTTTTTAGAAATTGGAACAAGTAGCAACGCTGTAGCAATGGGAGAAGCCTTTGTTTCTATAGCTGATGATGCAATCTCAGCATATTGGAACCCCGCCGGACTGGCCAACGTAAAGGGGTTTGAGTTTGGTCTTTCATCTCAAGCCTGGGTTGTCGGAATCAATCACTCTACCTTTGCAGCAGCTGTAAACATGGGAACCTATGGAACAATTAGTGCCTGGTTCACTGAATTTGATTATGGATCAATAGAAGTGACAAATGTTGGAAACCAAACGGGGACAGGGGAATACTATAGTGCAAATGAAATAGCAGCATCTCTTGCTTACGGAAGAAACCTGGTAGACTGGTTTTCGTTTGGCGCCTCCGTAAAAATGATCAACTCTAATATTTGGCACTCTTCTGCTAGGGCGATGGCTTTAGACCTTGGTGTTATTGTAAAAACAAATTTTTTTTCAAAGACAGAAAAAAGAAATGATGGAATGAAAATAGGTATGAGCATTTCTAACTATGGTTCAAAAATTCGTTACGATGGTATCGACCTAATAAATCCAATAGATATTTTGGAAAATGAAAACGGCAACTATGAAAACGTGATAGGACAATACAGAACAGAGTCTTGGGAGATGCCATTAATATTTAGACTTGGCGCATCTATCAAGCCGATTGTTAACGACTTTCATGCCCTTATTGTTTCTGCTGATGTTTTACACCCAAATAATAATAGTGAGTCTATTAACCTCGGAACTGAATACTCTGTACGTATAGCCGGGGGAAACACTTTCTATTTAAGAAGCGGAATGAAGGGACTCGGAATCGCAGAGGCAAATGAAACAAAACAAATTTCAAGTATAGACCTACCTTTTTCAACTCTTACATTTGGGCTGGGATATGAAAAGGCAATTGTAAAAAACAAAAGTGTCGGCATCGATTACTCCTATCAGTCTATAGGAATACTCGGAGATGTTTCACTGATAACAGTCAGGTTTAAGCTTTTTTAAACACATATTTTATGCCCCGGGCCCTTTCCCTTTTTTTAATACTAACCGTTAGTCTTTTTTATTCCTGCAATAAACAAACCGATACTGCCGCCTCAGCCCAAAAAAATATTTTAGCACAAGTAGGAGATAAAATAATAACCGTTAATGATTTCATAAAAAGATGTGAGTATGTACCAAGACCAGTTTATTGTAAAGGAGATAACTATATACATAAAAAAATTGCACTTAACTCATTAGTCGCAGAAAAATTATTAGCGATCGAGTTTGAAAAACTAAATTATACAATAACAGAAAGTCAAAAATTTCTTATCCAAGGACAAAAAGAACAGGCGATGAGACAACTAATGTTAAAGCGTTTTGGCTATGATAAGGTGAAAATAGACACAAACCACATTGTCAAATTATCAAAACTTAGTAAGCGAGAATATCAGATGAGGTTTATTAGTCTAAATAAAAAATATAAACAAAAAATTGAAGGTTTCTCAGGTAATCAAAAACTAAACGACCTAGTATTAATGTTTGATAAAAATATTGAGATATACAATAAGACTGTTAACATTGATGAGAATATGATAAAAGAAGTTGAAGAAATATTATTCTACGGAAACCAGAATGTAAACACGCTATATGGACCATTCTATGCTGGCATTAATAACATACTCTACTTCGAGATCCAAGGATGGACCAACCACGCGGATATTACCGATAAACAAAAACAAGATACCTGGGACCAAGTGAAACATAAATACATGGAAAAAATGGCGGGTAAATTCTATAGTAAATATGTTGCTGAACTAATGAAGAAGAAAATAATAGAATATGACCCGGAGATTTTTGAACTTTTTTCAATAAAACTCGGAAAAATTTATTTAATAGAAAAAAATAGAAAAGAAGCTGCAATAGAAAACAGAATATGGGAACGAAAAAAAGAAACAGAGGCCGCCTCATTTGAGGATATAAGAAAAATGAAAAATTCTGTCATTTTAACATATGATAATAAACAATATAATGTTTTAGAATTATTAGATCTGATCAAAAAACATCCACTTGTTTTCAGAAACAAAACCATCACACCTGAAATGTTCACCAATGAATTAAAGTACGCTGTTGCTGATTTATTTAGGGATACTCATATTACAGAAAAAGCTTACACGTTAAATCTAGATAATGACATACGTGTCAAAAACATCGAAAAAAAGTGGGATGATTATATTAAGTCATCTTCTCTAAAAAAAATATTTGGCGATGATTTAGTTTCTAATATAAAACCTACAACGCGATTAATAGAAAGGGTGGATTCACTACAAAATTTATATTCCGATATAATAAAAATAGATACGGATAAGTTTGAAAAAATAAATTTATCAAAAGTAGATATGAACGTAATCTATTCCAATCAACCCTATGCAAAACTTGAGCCTGATTTTCCTATAATCACAGATGATCATATACTAAACTATGGAAAGAAAGTTTCTTTTAATGATTAAGTATGTGTACACACTATTTATTTGTATTTGTATTTCCTGTGAAACTAAAAAAGAAGATCCCGACCCTGTTGATAATATTTATGGGTGTACAGATAGTTCTGCAATAAACTTCTTAAATAGTGCAACCACAGATGATGGATCCTGCGAATATTTAGGCTGTACAGACCCAGGATCTGCCAACTATGACTCCCTAGCAACCAAAGACGATGGTAACTGTATAGGAAACGAACAAATCCCAGACGGCTATGCACTATTTTGTAATGATGAATTCAACGGAGATTCTTTAGATCAACGATTCTGGAATATTGAGATAATGAGCCCCGGCGCAGTTAACAACGAGAGCCAGTCTTATACAAACAGTGTCGACAATATATCAATCCACAATGGACACCTTTATATCAGAGCAAAAAAAGACAACCCTTTTGATCCAAATCAACCGGGATATACATCAGGCAGGATAAACACAAAAGACAAAGCAGAAATACAATATGGGCTTTGGGAAGTAAGAGCAAAACTTCCACATGGAATAGGAACTTGGCCTGCGATTTGGATGTTAAACTCTACGATAGATTCAGCCGGTTGGCCTCATTGTGGAGAGATTGACATTATGGAACACGTTGGATATGATCCCAATCGAGTTTTCTTTAGTATCCACAACACAAACCTCTATGGCAATGTTGGAGGCACAACCCAGCAGGGCACATATTATGAAAACGGGATAGAAAACGATTTTCATACCTATACAGTTGAGTGGGACTCCATTTTTATTCGAGGGTTTATAGATGGAAACCTATATTTCAATTATAATAAACCTAGTTCCAGCACCTATAACAGTTGGCCATATGATAGCCCTTTTTTTCTTATCATAAATCTAGCTATTGGTGGCGAATGGGGGGGGCAACAGGGTATCGACAACTCGATATTTCCCGCTTCTTTTATTATAGATTATGCACGTATGTTTAAAAAGAAAATTCATGATTAATAAATCAATTATTTTAATATATATTCTCTTTTCTACGTTAAGTCTTTCACAAAAACCGTATCGTGGTGCTGAATATAGAACCATACAAAATCACCAATATGGAAGGTTTGAAATACTGATGAAATCGGCAATGGGCTCCGGGGTTGTCTCGTCTTTTTTTACTATCAGGGATTATTGGGCTGAAGGACTGAGCGAAACCGAAAACTGGAGAGAGATAGACTATGAAGCCTTGGGTCAGTACACCAATAAATTTCAAACAAATATTATTACCGCTTATGAAAATCACCATGTTGAGTTACACACGCTTATGTATAACCCGCATGTAGGATTTCACACATATGCGTTTGAGTGGACCCCAGACTATATAGATTTTTTTATTGATGATCAACTCGTACGACATGATATAAATGAATATATACAAACGTTAGTCTCCGGCCAAAAAATTATGATGAATATTTGGCAACCGATTTATGAAGACTGGGTCGGGTCTTTTGATGAAAGCCTTTTACCCATATACGCTTTCTATGACTGGGTAAAATATTATTCATACACACCTGGATCCGGAGAGTCAGGTACTAACAATAATTTTTCATTGGCTTGGGTAGACGACTTTAATTCATTTAATCAAAATCGCTGGGAAAAAGCGACACACACATGGTCAGCAAATAATGCACAGTTTGTTCAAGAAAATGCTGTACTTCAAGATGGATATTTAATATTATGTCTTACAGACAATACAACATCTGGGTATTCTGGAGACCCGTTGGCTGTCGTTAAAAATATAGATAATAAACAGATTGGGTCTTTAATGGTCTACCCCAATCCGTTTAATTCCTCCTTCACAATTCAGCTCAACAATAACATAAAAAAAGACATCAAAAGCGTTAGCCTTGTTGATCTAAAAGGGAAATCTGTTTTCTCTACAAAACAATACACCTATAATAATGGAATGTTAAGGGTGTCGCTACAAAACAAACTCCTTCCTAGTAGTCTGTACTATGGAATTATAGAAACAAATAATAGAAAACACATATTTAAGCTAACATACATACAGTAATTATTTTAGATATGTAATTTTTTTAATGGAGGTTTCGTTGGGGGTTTTTACTTCAACAAAGTATATACCAGATGGAACCATTTTATAGTTCATTGATTTTAAATGCCAGTCAATAGAGTTTTCTCCCTTTTTAGATACCATTTTTTTTGAGAACATTATGTTCCCCGATATATTATAAATATCAACGTCGGTTAATAAAATAAAATCACTGTTCCAATTGATGGTAACAAATGAATTTGCAGGGTTGGGATAACAACTAAGATTCAGATCCATCGGGATTGATGAAACATCAAGATCTTCAAAAATTATATTTTTAATATTAAACCCGCCGACATTGGCTAGTATTTTGAAACTTGTTTCATGTGCTATAGTAACATTACCAATATTTACAACGCGCCAGCCATTGCTCCAGCCGTTAGTGTTTGGAAGGTTTGTTGGGCCTAAGGTTTCTTCAGAATCAAACTCAACAGAAAGCCTGGCCCCATTTATGTAGGAAGCAATCTCTAACATCATTTTATAGTTTCCTGGATACTTTGGTTTTATAGTATATCGCATCCACTCATCACTTTCTATCCATCCTACATAATAACTTTTTTCATTATTTATAAATGTTGAAGATATATCAACACCATCGTTCCTATAGGACCATCCGTTGTTCCATGATTTTGTTTGGGGACTAAACTTATTTGGGTCCTCTACCTGATTATCAAAATAGGATACACTATTATTTCCTGAATCATAATCTGTTGCCGGCAATAATCCCGGAGGTGAAAAATTAGAATAAGAAATAGGCACAGAATTATATGTCGAATCAGTAAGCGCCCTAATAAGGTCCGCGTTTGCATTGCAAGAATCAAAGTGTATGCTACTCGCCATAGACATCAGGCCATTAAATGCTGCGTTACTATCAGGTTTTGGACCGCTGCCTTGCCAATAATCAAGAACCATTTGATATCCATCTGTAATTTCATAGCTAAATAAACTAGAAATTCTTTCTACACTTTTATAGTTCCACCAGCTCCAGCCAATATCATTCCTTTCAAAAAAACTTTTTATATTGTTTCCCCAGTAGTTCGAATTTTCACCAAACTCTCCAACCCACAGTGGAACATCATGCTCTGCACTGATTCCAGTCCTGTATTGATCATACATTGTGGTCGTATCCTGTTCGCTTCCGCCAACATAGTGGTGAAAACTATAGACCATTTCATCATCGAACGGAGGTAAAAGACCTGTGTGGTCATTCCCGTACCAGTTGCCTTCGATAATAACAATGTGATTTAGGTCAACTGTGCGAATGGAGTCTATGGCCCACTCGTAGATATTTCTTAAATCCTGGGATCCATATCCCCAAGGTAGAACAGGTTCGTTCAATAGGTCATATGCTGCAACCACCGGCTCATTTGAATAATATTGAGCAATATATCTCCAGACAGAGGTAAGCCATTTTTGATTACTGTATTCTGTGAATAGCCTTGCTGTTTGACCATCAGAGTCTGAAAAGTCGCTGGTGTTTTGACCTCCAGGTGCCGCATGCATATCTAAAATCACATACATGTTATTATCTCTGCAGGCGTTAATTATAGGATCTAAGAGCTCAAAACCATCGTTGATAAATTCGTTAAAACTTGGTGAAAAATGTTTATAGTGCAAGGGTATCCTTAAAGCATTAAACCCGTTTTCAGATAAAAACTCG
>Ga0257111_1000485_pt1 | contig 16429 bp, 18 predicted proteins | sample LP_taG_6_FD_191567 | JGI IMG/M metagenome (GOLD analysis project Ga0257111, IMG submission 191567) | Marine microbial communities from Northeast Subartic Pacific Ocean, Canada - LP_J_2015_P26_500m | ecosystem: Environmental > Aquatic > Marine > Oceanic | place: Canada: Northeast Subartic Pacific...
TGCAGTTTCTTCAACAAGTTGATATGAAACTTTTAGTTCTCTTGCCATTCTAACAAGATCTTGCTTATCATCTGAATCGTAAATACTCTTTATAGTACGAAGTTCATCATTTACTTTTTTGATATGAGTAATTGCTTCTGCAACATTTCCAGTTCCAGGTTCACCCTTTGTTCTAATCATTGCTGCTCCTTCTTCAATTCGTCTTAATGCTTCACCTAAAGAACGTGCGCCATTAACAAACGGTGTAGTATAATCCCATTTCCAAATATGATGATATTCATCTGCAGGGGTTAACACTTCAGATTCATCAATCATATCTACATCAGTTTCAGCGAGTACTTGTGCTTCATAGACATGACCAATTCTACATTTTGCCATTACAGGAATTGTTACATGATCCATAATCTCTTGAATTGTTCTAATGCTTGCGGTTCTTGCTACTCCTCCAGCCTTTCGTACATCTGAAGGTAGTTTATCTAAGACCATAACAGATACAGCTCCTGCTTCCTCAGCAATTTCTGCTTGCTCAACTGTTGTAACATCCATTACAACACCATTTTTTAGCATATGAGCAAATCCACGTTTCAGTGTAGAAGTTCCTCTTGATATAGAAAACGAGTCAACATCATCATGAACTATTCCCTTCGATTGTGGAATATCGCCTGAAAGTGGGATCATAGTAGTATACAATGCCTTGAATATTTATTCCCTTATCTCATTCATTATATTTTCTAGTTCACTTTCCACCATAGTAATCATTGGAGGTATGAATTGTTCTGTAGCATTCTGGTTAGGCCAATACAATTGGCTTACTTGACCATTGTATGTTATCTTCACACCAAATTTAACGAATTCATTAATATCATCACGTATAGAAAATGAATCCGATGGAATGGATAGAAATCCTGTCTCTTTTATCATTGCGATTAATTTGATTCTAGTGTCCTGATTTATTGTTGATTTTTTTTCAGGTGATGGCATTCCATCCTTTGTAATACTGTACATTATATCACCATTATTTTCTATAGCGATGATTTCCGTTTGTTTAGATCCAAATCTTTCAGTGACACCAAATGACACTTTCATTAATTCATGTTTTGTAAATTCAATCTGTACAATATCATCTGGATCAACAGCAATAATTGGAATTTCAGGAGACATTACTAGTGGACCAACAATCAGAATTGCTATAATGATGGGTATAGCTCCTCCTAAAATTATGATTGGTTTTACCATTTGTTTGAAAATACCTCTAATTTGCAAATAAATCTTAGTAATAGTTAAAATTCAAGGGTCATAATTGATTACTTGTGGGGTCGTAGCCTAGCCTGGTAGGGCGACAGTGACTACGAAGTTCACCGCTAAGGGCTCCAGAGGTTAATTCAAACTACTGATCAAAAAGATGATGTAAGTTTGGAGCTGCAGTAACCCGTAGGTCGTCGGTTCGATTCCGATCGGCCCCACGTTAAATTAATTATGTTTTTTATTGCTTAGAACATTCATGGCTGATCCAGTTTTGAACCATTCTATTTGAGAATTATTATAGGAATGATTTAGAAGTATATCTTCTGACGTTCCATCGATATGTTCAATAATACAGTGTATTGGTTTTTTCTCAGAAAAATTTGATAATCCCTTCAAGCTAATTTTATCGTCTTCTAGAATTTTTTCATAGTCCATAGGATTTGAAAAGGTTAATGCAAGTAATCCTTGTTTCTTGAGATTTGTTTCATGTATTCGCGCAAAGCCTTTTGTAATGACTGCTACACATCCTAAAAATCGTGGTGTCATAGCTGCATGTTCTCTACTACTTCCTTCTCCATAATTATTATCACCTATTATTACCCAAGGTAAATTCTCCTTTTTGTATTGTCTAGCAATATGAGCACAGTTTTCAATATTTTTTGATAGTAGATTTCGTGCGTTTCCAACTTCGTCATTGAATGCATTAACTGCACCGAGTAACAAATTATCACTTAGTTTATCTAAATGACCACGTAATCGTAACCAAGGACCTGCAGGTGAAATATGATCAGTTGTACATTTTCCCTTTGCTTTTATCATTATTACTAGATTTTCAAAATCTTTACCATTCCACTCTTCAAATGGTTCTAACTTCTGTAGCCTTTCACTATTAGGGTCAATCATCACTTCAATTAAATCAGGATTTTCTGATGGTGCAATATACACATCGTTTGAAATTAAAAATCCATTTTCAGGTACATCAGGAGCTAATTTTGGTGGTTCTAGTTTGAATTTTGTTCCATTATCAGAAACTAAATGATCTTCCATTGGGTTAAAAGAAAGACTGCCGCCTAAGGCAAAAGCTGTAACGATCTCTGGACTAGCAATAAAATTCATAGTCTCTCTTTTGCCATCATTTCTTCCTGGAAAGTTTCTGTTAAATGAAGTTACAATGGTATTTTGTTGACCTTGTTTTAATTCTGGTCTATGCCATTGGCCAATACAAGGTCCACATGCATTAGCAAGAACTGTAGCACCTATGGATTTTAATGAATCAATTTGACCATCACGCTCAATTGTAGCGCGAATTTGCTCAGAACCTGGAGTTACAAGAAATGGAATTTTTGCCTTAATTCCATTTGATTTTGCTTGTTCTGCAAGACCTGATGCTCTTGACATATCTTCGTAGGAAGAATTTGTACAACTGCCAATTAATGCAACAGAAATTTCATCGATATAATCATTATTTTTTACATCATCAGCTAGTTTTGAAATTGGTCTTGCTAGATCTGGTGTATGTGGTCCTACTACATATGGTTCAAGTTCGGATAATTCAATTCTAATTATTTTATCGAAATATAGTTCAGGATTTTCTTCAATCTCCTTATCCGGTACAAGTGATTCTTTATACTCATTTGCTAATTCAGCGATTTTATATCGTCCTGTAGATTTCAGATATAACTCCATTCTTTTATCATATGGAAAAACAGAACATGTTGCACCTACTTCTGCACCCATATTAGTTATTGTTGCTTTTCCAGTACAACTAATTGATTCTACACCTGGACCAAAATATTCAATGATAGAATTTGTGCCTCCAGAAACTGATAATTCTCCTGCAACGTACAAAATAACATCCTTGGCAGAAGTCCATCCATTCATCTTACCTGTAAGATAAACGCCAATTCTTTTTGGATAAAGTAATTCCCAATGAAGACCAGCCATTGTTTCAGCAGCGTCAACACCGCCAACACCAACTGCTAGCATTCCTAATCCACCTGCATTAGGAGTATGTGAATCTGTACCAATCATCAAACCTCCAGGAAATGCATAGTTTTCTAAAACTACCTGATGAATAATTCCAGCACCAGGTTTCCAAAAACCAGCTCCAAATTTACTTGCAGAAGATTCTAGAAAATTATAAACTTCATTATTTTCGTATATTGCTAATTTTGTATCTGATTTACCTTCGGTCCTTGCCTGAATGAGATGATCACAATGTATTGTTGTTGGTAATGCAACTGATTTCATTCCAGATTGCATGAATTGTAATATTACCATCTGGCCAGTAACGTCTTGTAATGCAACTCTGTCAGGTTGAAGAAAAACATAATTCGTATCACCGTCAAGAATTTTTTCCAAATATTCTCCATCTAGATGTCCAGCAAGTATTTTTTCTGAAAGTGTTAATGCCCTGTTAACTGTTTTCCTATAAATTGGAATGTTTTTTTCTAATTTTTGATACACCGATTTTACCATTTCAGAAGTTGTTTCAATTTGCATATTTGAACATTTTACTTTAATTTTCAATATTTATAAACGGTCAGTGGTAAAAAATTGAAATTGTTTGAATACAGTTATAAGAGAAATGCGACTATTTGCTTTGTGATTTTCACAGTAAAAAATAATTTTAGAGTGCATAGGGATATTTATTAATGGCTAACAAAGGATTTCCTAGTTTTGGTATGTCACAGGCTGGAGCATTTGTTACTGCATTAAAGAATTATAATTTACCAGATTTTGTTCTCAAACTAGTTGCAAAAGATACAAATTCCGAACTTTTAGAGAGAGGAAGAATTTCTGATAGATTGCAAAGTATGAATGATACTGCACTGGAACTATTGAACGCCATTTTTGTAGAATGCCAGGAAGATCAAAAAGGAAAATTTGCACAGTATAGATTTTTTGCATATGTTTCTAGTATGTATCATAAATGTGAAATTTTGGTCAACGAATCTATTCCGGGTAAATCCGGAAAAAATCACCAAGTACAAGTTGCGGTAAAAAGTAACGGTATGTATATTGCAATTGCGTTTAACAAGCCAACAGGCAATCCAGTTAACAAAAAATATCTAACACTATTTTATGAGATTGCCGATGATGTTAAAAATGGAATTCATGGTACGCAGTTGACTGATGCTGTTTACGGTTCATCAGTTGGATTTCAAGGCGATGCACTAGTAGAATTAGAAAGACTGTCTAAATCACGTAAACAAAACCCTGAGGATAAATTAGAATTTAAGACTGCAAATTTCGAAAATAGAATCTATTCAGTAACAAAGTGTTAGTAAAATAAATTTAGTTTTTTTCTATCAGATCTTGGGTATTGATTGCAAGAAATTTTGGTTTATTATCAGTCACTAAAAAATTTTCATCGTACTGTATAAAAGGAAAATTATCAAAAATATGTCTAGTCCAAACATCATGAACATCTTCAATATACCGTTTGTGATTGCATCGTCTTAACATTTCATGACATATTTCATGGGATACAATTATACAGTTTTTTTCAGCTAAAAATAACTCATAATCTCCATCTTTTGGTTTTTGCCATAATGACATGCCAAAATTTTCTGAATGAAATCCTTCACACGTACAATCAGTCCATATTGGTCGAAAATGTGTTAAGTAAAAATGGTAAATGTTTTCACCTCGACTACGATGATCCCTTAACAAATCATGTGTGTCCAATCTTTGTAAAATACTTCTTGGTTTAGTAATCATCTCATCACATTGTACATCAAAATCTTCGGAAAAAATCTCTTTTATCCATTTTTGGAAAAACTTAGCCATTTGTTTTACATAATCAAATTCTTTTTTGCGTTCTTGAAGATCTTCTTCTTTAACTACAAAAATAAAATGTAAGAGCATTTTGACTAAAAACTGATTATGTTTGGCCCTCTATACCCATGAGGGTTAAAGTGGATCTAATTTTTTCAATCTTACGAATCTTCCAAGTAATTGTTTCTCGTAAGGCCTCAACAGTACCAGATTCAATTTTTGCAAGAATATCGTATGCTCCAAATGTACCATGAACCTCAATTACTCCCTCAAGATTTTTCAGTTGGGAAATTATTGCTTCTTCTGATCCAAGCTCACAATTTATCAACACATATGCCGTTGCCATAGATTATAGAAACACACATCGTATATCAATTAACCTATTGTAATTTGATTATTTTTTTGACATGTTTATAATAAAATCCCATATTGATTTTGGTACAGGCATTACGGATAACCTAGAAATTCGTAATAACTCCCAACCTTGGAATTTTTTCTGTTTTTTTATTTCATCCAGTGAAACAGGATTCTGCAAAAGTTTTTTAAATTTAACATCGACTACTACAAATCTCTCATTATCTTCTTCTGGATTTGGGTAAGGATTTGAGGTTATAATCATAGTTCCAACAACTTGTCGCTCATCACCTGTATGATAGAAAAAAACTAGATCGTTTTTTCTCATATTTCGAATGTGCTTTAATGCAAGATTGTTATGGACACCATCCCACATTGTTTTTTTGTCTTTTTTCAATTGCAGAATATTATATCCCCGTGGACCACTTGGTTCCTGCTTGGCTAGCCAATAATTTACCATGATTTTAGAATAATTTTTCTATTTTTAAATTTAAAAATGTCCCCCGGTTCTGACTCACAAAAAATCATTGGAATAGCCATTGCCTCTTTTTTGCTCTGAAACCGGGGTAGCCCACAATGTAGCATGCCTGGGTGAATTAGAAATCATTGTAATCAAGACGATCTCATCATCCTAATCCGTCTGCATGCTTGCTCTTTTGGGCAAAATTTTTTCTTATTACTCAAATATTAATGATAAATCAATATCAAATCCCACTATGGGCGTTCTAATCTTAAAGTTATCCAAAACTTCAGAATTTATTTCTCCAACATAACCAACTATTATGTCCTGAACTAAGACTTTTGCAAATCTTCCTTTAGAAAAAATTCTTGTACCATACTCAGTATTTGAATTCTCATTTGGAAACTCTGTTGTCATATCAAGTTTTAACCCAGTTTTTAGAATTGATTGCAAAATTGCCTTCATCTCAGAAAAATTAGATTCTTTGTATGCCATTACTGCACCTAAATGCTGAGACTCATATTTTGTAGGTGTTCGAAAGACAATACCTGTTTCAAAGATTTTTTGTGGATATGGTTCATGTATGTTTTTAGAAATATTCTCAATAAGACCTGGTAAAATTAAATCTCGTAGAATTGTGTGTTCTTGGCTTTTTGAATCAAGAACCGATAATGAAAGTGATCCCATTTGTGCACGATTTGTTAGAACAAACGAATTTTCGCTTGTAAGGGTGGAATTGAGTACTTCGGTAAATCCTAATCCCACTGCAGTCTTGGAGATTAATTCTAATTTTTTTGTAATAACGCTCTTTTCACCTAATGTTTCTGATGTAGAAAGCTTTGGTTCAAGGTTTTGAATACCATATCCTAACGCAATTTCTTCTACAATATCCATAGAACCGAAAATATCAAACCTATATCTAGGAATTACACATTGTATTTTTTTTCCATTTTGCCTTGCATCTAATCTACATTTTTTTAGACTGGTAATCATTGCTGAAATGCTAATATCTAACCCAAGAATTTGAGCTGTAAATTTTGGCTCATATTGAATTATTCTTGAATTTAGTTTAGGAGTAGAATTTTTTCCGCCGGTAATTTTTAGTTCAGAAATCTGAAATCCAGCAATCTGTAATATGGTGGAAACAACAGAAAGCATGTCTTCAGCCGCATCTTTATCAATACTTGTTACTTCAACAAGAATATTCTTAGTTTTTGTAGTAACCGTTGTTATAGCAGCATTGATAATTGGTGGAAAAGATATTGTATTTTCTTCTCTATCTATAATTACTGGAACATTCTTTGAGTCACCTAAAGTCCATCCATAGTTCTGACCTACATCGGTTTCAGATAAAATATTACTAATCGTACTTTCTACTGTAGAGTTTAGTGGTACAAACTTATGATCACGTGATGTTGTTGTGTATGTTAAGGGGAATGATATTTTGTCTAAATCATGTAGGCCTATTGAGGATTTTTTTCTTTTACGACCTATACCTAGATGAAGATCTTCTTGCATGTTCATTAACTGCTTGATGGTTTGATCATCAATTATTCCGTTTTTTGCTACTATTCCAGTAACAAATGGTCTAATTTTACTAACAGATGAATTTACTTTAATTTCATATTTACCTTCTTTTTTGATATTAGTTTTGAAAATTCCTTTCTTAGTTCCTAAAAGACCCTGTAATCCTAATGCTATACCAAAATCAGTAGAATAATCTGGTCTATTTGGACTGTATTCAACTCGTATCTGATCACCGTCTTGTGATTCTATATCTAATCCAAGAAATGGTAAATTTTCAATTATTTTTTTCTTTGTTATTTGTCCAGAAATTAATTTTTTAATTCTGTTAATGTTAAGTTCTACAACTGGCATGTTAAACAGTCCTCAACCAGTTTAAATTATTATTATAGAATTCTCTTACATCATCAAGATTATACTTTAACATAGCAATTCTTTCAATACCACCACCCCATGCTAAAACTGGTTTTGTAATACCAAGTGGTTTAGTAACTTCGGGTCTGAATATTCCCATTCCAAATAACTCAACCCATTTTCCAAGTTTTTCATTGTAAACCATTGTTTGCAAAGATGGTTCTGTGTAAGGAAAAAATGTTGGCCAAAACTTAATTTTAGTAAGACCTAATTGCTTGTAGAATTCTTTTTGAATTCCCATCAAGTCTCTTAATGTTGTATTACTACCAATAACAACACCCTCAATTTGATTAAATTCAGCAAGATGTTTGTAGCTAAGCTTTTCATTTCTAAAAACACGACCTAATGAAAATATTCTTGCCTCATCAGGTTTCATATCAGCTAAATGTTTTATTGTCACACAAGTTGTATGAGTCCTTAGAACCATCTTCTGTGCTTCTGAAAGTTTCCAATCATAGTGCCAATTTTGTGAATGTGACTTTGAGACCTGCTTAATTTGTATTGGTGTTGCAGGTTTCTCTCTTTTTAGATCTTCTATGTAAAAAGTATCTTGTAATTCTCGTGCAGGATGATCTTGTGGAGTAAATAATGCATCAAAATTCCAGAAGCTTGACTGTGCTAAATTGCCATGAATCTCTGAAAAACCAAGTTTTACAAAAATTTCTCGTATTTCGTCAATTGTATCCTTTAGTGGATGTGTTCTTGCAGCATGTACTTCTATAACATCTGCCTCTACATCGATTGCACTTGTATCAGAAAGTTTAGTATCAATATGTGACGCTTTTTCTGTTAATGAAACTGTTTTTGATTTTTCAGTGTTTTGTATTATGTAATCTGGTCTTTGTAACAAAAATTTGAGTGCAAGTTTATTTTCAATCTGTTCTTCAGGGATTGATTTTTCCCCGATTAATGAGATTAATTTCTCTTCTGGAGTCTCTATAGATTTTTCCTTTATTGAAATTTCGGAGCCAGCTTCACTTTTATCGATTTTAACCCATCCATTCTTTTTGGCATTTGCAATTGCGGCATTGAATCCAGCACCAGAAAGTGTTTTCCTAATATAATCAAAAGTTTTAGGTCCATCTTTTATCAAATCCATTAGTTTTCGTTCTGGTAAACCATTCTTGAATGCGTCAATTCCATTTTGACCAAGTGAAATTGCTACTTTGGATGATTCGTTTACTTGTGCCAATTCCTTTAGTCTAAGCCACTCAATCCCACGCCTAATTTGATCAATAGATAATTCTGTAGATTCAGAAAGCTGTTCAGGAGTTTGCTCAGATTTTTTTTGTAACGAGTCAATAATTTTTTTTTCTATATCATGTAAAACTTGAGACAACAGTACAACGTGCCAAAAAGACTTTTTAAAGCTTAACCTAAGTCAAACTAAATGTCATCAGATGAATTTGTTGTAACGCCTTGGCATGTTGAGGGTGATATAGATTATGATAAACTGATTAAGCGGTTTGGAACACAAAAAATCTCAAATGATCTTCTTTTAAAGCTTCAGAAAATTACAGGTGAAGATCATTTTATGCTAAGAAGAGGTGTGTTTTTTTCACATAGAGATCTAAACCTAATTTTAGAAAATTATGAAAAAGGTAAGGAATTCTTTTTGTATACGGGAAGAGGGCCTTCTGGGCACACTCATATTGGTCATCTGGTTCCATGGGTATTTGCAAAGTGGCTTCAAGATAAATTCAACGTAAACATGTATTTCCAATTAACTGATGACGAAAAATTCTTTGCAAAACAAGATCTTTCGCTTGATCAAACAACCAATTTCGCGTTTGAAAATGCACTGGATTTTATTGCTTTAGGATTCAAACCAGAAAAGACAAAGATCATTATTAACACAAAGAACATCAAAACTTTGTATCCTATTGCATCACAAGTTGCAAAAAAAATCAATTTCTCAAATACAAAGGCTGTGTTTGGATTTACAAATGACACAAATCTGGGAATGATTTTTTACACGTCTTTACAATCTGCGCCATGTTTTATTGAGGATAAACAGGTACTCATTCCTTTAGGGGTAGATCAGGATCCACATTTTAGAATTACACGTGATATTGCTCCCAAAATTAACAAAACAAAACCAGCACTGATTCATAATATTATGATTCCATCACTTTCAGGTCCTGGTGGTAAAATGTCTGCATCAGATGAAAAAAATACTATCTATACTACAGATTCGCCTGAAGTAGTTAAGAAGAAGATTAACAAATATGCATTCTCAGGTGGACAACCAGACGTAGATGAGCATAGAAGGATTGGTGGAAACCCTGACATTGATGTTTCTTATCAATATTTAAGAATCTTCTTTGAGCAAGATGATTCCAAACTAAAAAAAATCTATGATGATTATAAATCTGGTAAGATGTTAACTGGAGAATTAAAAGCAATTCTAATTGAAAAAATTAATGAATTTTTGTCTTTGCATCAAGAAAAAAGGGAAGAAGCAAGAAACAACATCGATGATTATCTACTGAAAGATTGATCAGTACAAATATTATCTGTCAGGACAAATATGAATCTCAAAAACTTGCTAGTTTGATTTTTGTAAAAGAAGGACATGAGACGTTTATCACAGAAGTTTTGAATGTATTTGACAATGAAGTTGTTTTTTTAATTAAAGACAAATCTGCTCATAGCGTGATGTTTAGAGATAAAACACAGGTTGAAGCTTTTACTGATTTTATTCAGTCTGTAATTGAGAAAGAGCATAAAATTTTAGATGCAATAACTAATGGTGGTATAGTTGAAATTTTCAAAGAATAGTTAGACTAGAGCCTTATCCATTTCAAGACTCATTATTTCTTGAACTTTAAGAAAATAAAGTCGAGTCGTATATGGCATTTGTTGTAAATTATTGTCAATACATATCATTAGATATCTAACAGCTCTTTTTGATATATCAACATTAAATTTCATTGGAAGAATGTGATCCTGTTTCACTTTGATTTTATCTTGAAGCCAAGGAGGAGCCATATCCTTTGTCTCAGAAATTATTTTTTGATACCAAAAAGATAACTGATCTGGCTGTAGGCCTTTTTGGATTTGTACCATATCATTACTCAATTTCTTAATTATTTGTGATGTAATTGTCATGAATAATTTTTGAAAATTTTTGCTTTATTGCACTAACTCAAACATTGACAAGTTTTTGGTCAATTAACATATGTTGCCTTGTGCATCAATCTCAGAATTTCTTATTCGTGTTGTAGATACACGATTTCCATCTTTTGCTAAAATCATTGGTACCGTAATAATAGTAACTGGAGGATTATTTTTTTCTATTCTTAACTTATTGAGTAATTCTCCTTTACTGCTTGTTTCGTCACTTACCACAAGTGCCTCAACACGTCCTTCAATTACAGCTGGGCCAAAATCATTCTCTAATTTTGCAATCTCAAACTCTGAATTTGGAAATTTTTCTGTAATAGCAGATTCTAACATAGAAACCCTTTTTTGAAAATCGTTTACTAGGTTTTTTCCTTTTCGTTTTGCAAACTGATCTGAAGTAAGACCAATAATTACTTTTTTTGATACGGAAAATCCCTTCTCAAGTAATGCAATGTGTCCTACATGTATAATATCAAATGTTCCACCAAGTGCTATAAGATTGAATTCCATGTCTACCTATACAATTGTTTTAAAATAAACTACTCGGATTCGACATTAACAATGGTTATGGGTCCTGTTGATGATAAAGCAACATCATGTGGATCCCAAACAAAAGTTTCGAGGAAATATAATCCTTTTGTGGCTGGTGTCCATATCAGGTTTGATATTTCTAATTCTCCCTTAAATAGAGTCCCATTAGTTGAAGCAACAAACTCAACTATTCCAGTATCAGCTTGTTTAATCTGTGCATAAAAGACAAATGGTTGTTCATTGTTTTGGGTTGAACCTTGCTTCATCAAAATATGTGCTGTGATTTTGACTGGACTTGCGACAAGTGTTTTTTCTTGTTTGATGCTACTTACTGTAGTATCTAAGATTGCAACCATTCTAGACTGTAAATTAGTCTTTTTATCTTTAATGACAGTGTATTTTGAAATATAGTTTTCAGATTCTGCTAATACACTGAAAGAAACTGCTTTAGGGTTTAAAATGTCAGAGATGGCAAATTTTTTTGATTCGTTTGGTAACAGTGAGTCATATAACTCGATTTCTGAAAGTCCAACAACACGTGGTGGATCAAATCTATCATTTGATATGAGATATATTTTGATGTTAGAGGTTTCTATATCACCATTATTTGTTATACGTCCTTCAAAATATAATGAATCACCTAATGCTAATGTCCTAGTTTGTATGGATAATGATGATTGCTTTTCTGGGGCTGAATTAAATCCAATAAGAGTAACTACAATACGAGAAATTGCCGAGTCTGGATCTGATGATTTTATAGTAAATGGGACACTGCTTTTAGCAGGAATTGTATCTATTATTGTAGTTCCAGTAACTGTATCTATTGGTTGATCTGAGAACTGATTGTAAAATCCTGTCCAAATAGTTACATCATTAATTGGAAAATCTCTAGTATTCTTAATTTCGCCTAAAACTACTGTGTGGCCAGAATTATCCTTAAAGCTGTATGGTTGAGAATTGACGAAATAAACCCCAAGTACATCTTCAGTATTTTGTGCTGCACTATGAATTAGTGGAATTGAAATAATTATTGTTAATATAAGAAAAAATTTTAGGATTTGAAAATTAATTAATTGTGAAACGTTCACGACAGGTAATAAATTCTATATTATGTTAATAGTATACTATAGAAAAATTAGAAAAGAAGTAAAAAGAGTTTGTAAGAAGATTATCTTCTTTTTCGCATTCCGGTAATTGCAATCCAGTATACTAATCCTGGTGCTAGTCCTACAATAAGTGGAACCCAAACTGCTATTGAGGCTTCATAACCTGCCATGTTTACTTTTTCTATAGAAATGGTATTTAAATCCATCTCAGATGAGCAAAATTTCAATTGATCGATGGTGTTTTTTATATAAAATAGTGGACTCGCTGGGATTTGAACCCAGGACCCCTCGCGTGCAAGGCGAGTATTCTACCAGTCTGAACTACAAGCCCTATTTTGACTGAATAATTCTGAGACTTTATTTGTTGTCTTTCTACTGGTAAAGATTTTATTTGCATTTCTGACCAATTCCTTATGGTCCTCTTAGAATCACAAGTTTCTTTAAAAACTGGTGATCTAGCACCAGATTTTATCCTCAAAGGCATTGATGATAAAACACATTCGTTGAGTAATTATAACCAAAAAGGATTGTTAGTTATCTTCATGTGTAATCACTGCCCATACGTAAAAGCCAAAATTGAAGCAATAAAGGAAATTCATCAAAAATTCAAAGAACGGATTTCCATAGTTGGAATCAATAGTAATGACTCAAAAAAGTATCCTGACGACAGTTTTGAAAGCATGAAAAATGTTGCCAAAGAAAAGAACATTGAATTTGATTATCTTGTAGATGAAACCCAAGAAATTGCCAAAAAATATGGTGCAGTATGTACACCTGATCCATTCTTGTTTAACTCAGAAAAAAAATTAGTCTTTCATGGAAGAATTGATGATGCAATGAATCCAGATGCTTTGGCAAATGAAAAAGTTATGATAGTCAATATTGAGAAATTCCTAAACGGTGAAAAAATTGAAAGGGATTTTGACCCATCAATTGGCTGTTCAATAAAGTGGAAATAACAGCAAACTTAAATGTCCAAATCCAAGAAAATTTCTGAGGGCTCGTAGCTCAGCTTGGCTAGAGCGTTCGACTGATAATCGAAAGGCCATGAGTTCGAATCTCATCGGGCCCACATAATATCATATATTTTCAAATTTCGTTTGAGACCACTGGATTATATCTTCAAATTTTTCAGTTTGTAGGTCAGATTTCATCTTTACCTTTTTTCCAACCTTTCCTGCCAGAACAAGATGAAGGTTATTATCATTTTTTCCTTTTACAGAATAAAATGATTCTGAAAAAAACTTCAGACCTTCTTCTGTTTTAGAAAATACTGCAACAATCATCAATCCCTGTTTATCCTTCCAAACTTTTGATAATAATTTTGTTAATTCTAAATCGAATAACAAATCAATTGATGATGACATATCACCTAGAAAAAATGTATTCCACCCTTTGGAATGATATGTTGCAGATGCTGCTTCAGCCTCTAGAATAGATTGAGAATCGGCAGTGATTATTATGACATTCTTTTCGTTCTCAAGATTTTGCTTATGAAGATTAACTACATGAATAGATTTTGATATAATATTTTTCATTAATTGTTCCTCGACTTTACCAATTTTACCTTCGTCGAAATGTTTTTGAATTTGAGGAATTGTCGGTAAGATTACCTCGGTCATTAATCTTATCACATTTACTTCAGAATTCATGCAATTACGAATTAAATTACAAACTGCATATTCTGAACATTTTATTGTATAATCAATATATTTTTCTTGAACCTGAAAATAATCATCTGGAAATTGGAGTTGCTCTATTCCTTCATGGACAAGCCACAAATTCACATTACCAATGCTTTTTTCTGCAATAATCCCTTCTGCTTCAAATACGTTGAGATATTTTGTCATAGTAACGCGATTAATTCCTAATCTTTCAGAAATTTCAACTCCAGAAATTCCAGTAGTTGAATCGCGTAGTAACTTAATCAATCGAAATTTTATTTGTGATATGTCATAACCACGCACCATATACCAGTTTAGATTTTCACTATCGTATAAAGTCTAATTGAGATTCAAAATAGTTTAGTCATAGGTTTGTGTTTTTTACTAAAAAAACATTAAATAGCTTGTACTTTATAATACGGTAAGGAAAGGTAAATGCCAAAACCAGGATTCAAATCAATCACAATATCAGAGACAGTTTACGCCAAATTCTATGACGTTTACAAAAAGAACAAAGATAACTTGACTATGAAAGGTGTTAACAGCTTTGCTGGATATATCACTTACATGTTAGAGGACACAATGCAAAAGGACAAGACATTTGCAAAATATGCACCAAAATTAGAACTAATCTCAATTGAAGATGATCGAGTGATAATTAAAAATAACATTCAAGACAGGATTGCTGAAATAGTTTACCAGAAAGATGAACTTTATTGCCAACTTTGTGAAGCAAAAGATTGCCACTGTATTGGGTATGTCTGGGCAATTCCTGAAATTTATGAGAAATTAAATTCTAAAGGTATTCGTAGCCACAGGTAAAATAGTGGAGGAGGAGGGATTTGAACCCTCGAACTCCTGAGAGACGGGATCACCCATTTTTATGATCTTAAGTCCCGCGTGTCCAAAAGCATGATGCTTTCTTTGGCCAGGCTTGACTACCCCTCCACTGTTAAAACAACAATTTGTGAGAAATTTAATGTTTAGTGTTTGGACAATATCCACTCAAGAATTATAAGGATTCCAAATATGCAAGTTTCATGCTCCGATAGCTCAGCCTGGTAGAGCGTTACATTGGTAATGTAAAGGTCGTGGGTTCAGATCCCACTCGGAGCTTTAATAATTTCGTATGATAATTTCTTTATGTCCTGTTCTTTTTTGAGAGTTTGAATTGATTGCCCTGTTTGCCTTGACCTCTTTGATTTTCCACTCGGACGAAAACAATTTTTTCACTGTTTTTGAGTTAGAATTTGAAAGCATTACTTTACATCCTTTTGAGTTTAGCTGATTGGCTAGATCAGCTAGTCTCTCAAGGTCATCTTCTGTGAAATCTCGATGAGTATAACTTGTAAAATTTGCAGTATCACTTACTGGCTGATATGGTGGATCAAAATATACAAAATCATCCTTTTTGACATCACTGATGACTGATTCAAAATCCCTACATGAAATCTTGATTTTTTCGTACTGTAGCGCTTTACTAACAGTCTCCAAGTTTTCCTTATTCACAATATTTGGATTAGTGTATCTTCCCAACGGTACATTGAATTTTCCCTTACTATTTACTCGATATAATCCGTTAAAACAAGTCTTGTTCAAAAACAACAATCTAGAAACCTTCTCAATCTGATTTTTTGGTTCTTGCTTTCTGACCTCATAATAATACCCTGTTGAATCTTTGTGATAATTCTTTGAGTGATTCTCAAGTGATTCAATTAATCTGCCTAATCTATCTCTAATTGTAACATATGCCAAAACTAAATCTGAATTCAAATCTGAAACGTTACATTTCAAATTAGAATTCTTTGCTAGTAAATCAAACATAACTGCACCACCGCCAAGAAATGGCTCTAAGTAAGTGCCAAATTTTATTGGAAAGTTTTTCTCCAATTCTGACATCAATTGCCTTTTTCCTCCAGCCCATTTTACAAATGGTTTTGGTTCTGATAATACAATCTGCCTATATTCTTGTGCCAAGATTCAATACTGACACAGTGAAGTTTTCTAACCATTAGTGAATCTAAGATCACCAATGGTGAAGAATTAATTGATCTTGGGCAAATAGGTTAAATACAAATTTCGTTTTCGCGAAAATCTAAGGTAAAACCTAATGATACTCAATAAAATGAAAAGAGGAAATGGGTTTTTTCTAATCCCACTTTGACCAAGCGGCCATCCATCTGTATGTCCACGTTGTGAGTTTACAACCCAAGGCTGTGAACGTC
>Ga0257111_1000490_pt1 | contig 16338 bp, 14 predicted proteins | sample LP_taG_6_FD_191567 | JGI IMG/M metagenome (GOLD analysis project Ga0257111, IMG submission 191567) | Marine microbial communities from Northeast Subartic Pacific Ocean, Canada - LP_J_2015_P26_500m | ecosystem: Environmental > Aquatic > Marine > Oceanic | place: Canada: Northeast Subartic Pacific...
CCTGGGATAAATGAAAAAGAATGGTTTCAATTTGATCATTTCCATGATGTGCAGTAAAAATCCAATCTGCATCAATTTCTTTGCGGATTCGTTCCAGAGCAGTATACCTGTGGTTTCTGGCCCATGATTCTGGACTTTCTCCCTTTAGTTTAGTCGCCGGGTCTAGACGATCAAGGATGAAATTGATTTTCAATTGCGTAGAAAATTTATCCACTAAGATTTGATCATTATTGGAATTATGACGGAGATGATGATTTACATGAACTACATTAATATTTACATTCAATCTGTCGGCTATCCTGCACATGGAATAGAGCAAAGTCATGGAATCCTTTCCACCAGATACAGCTATAATTATCTGCTGGCTAGGCCGAACACGATCACCGTTTAAAAGTGCTTCAAATAATGATTGTTCAAACTGGTTGAGTACAGAGTTTTTCATGAGCTTAGTATATGTTTAAGCATATCGCCATCAACAAAATTGTTATCTACAATGTTTACAAGGTAATAAGTATTATAAACTTCATTTAATAATTTATAGGATTCTGATTTCGTTTCATAAATGTTGGCCCAATCATCAATCCACAAGCTGAACGCTTCATCTTTCCAAATTAAAAAAGACCGTGTATCCACAATAGTAGGCTGCATTATTTTCTGCCCAGGGAAAACACCCCACGTTACGGCACTGACACTATCTTCTGGCAAATTCGAAATTAAATCACCGCTTTTATTTATGGCTTGAAAAGATATATTATCTAAAGAGTCCATAGTCTCTAGTAATTTATCCAGTTTATCCTTTGAGGTAAAAAACTCCAGGTAGGCTTTTTGATACACTCTACCTCCTGGAGCGCCCCATCCAACATCAGGGTCCTCTGATGGTACACCATTGACTTTTGGTTGAGAATTGATTGTAAAAAAGCCCAACTCATTTAGTTTAGTCAATTCTTTCGATATTTGTTTACTTTCGATGGCAAGTGGTATTTCGCACCACGGCAAACTATTTATTTTACCTTCGCAAAAAGATACAAAAACTTTCGTTAAATCCTTGACCGATTTCGGTTCACCCCAAAGTTTTTTCTTTCGGGCTTTAACTTTATCACTTTTTGACCCTGCTCTTATAGCATGATACTGATTAAGTTCTCCAAAAGTGGGACTTGTTATATCACCCCAACGACCATTAGGAAAATCATCCCAAGTTTCCGTACGCGTTAAATAACTCACTGGACGATTACTCCAATATATTGGCCGCACATCCTCTGTAGTTTTTCGATCCCCCGCTGTTGACTGGCGCCATGGTAATTCCCTTACAGACCCTTGAGTTGAGGCCAAGCCAAGTGAATGTAATATTTCTGAAACAGAATGTTCTAAGTTAAGCGTATAGAAATGCAAGCCAGGCACACCTTCTGCAATAAGTTTTTCACACATTGAAGTTGCCTGGTCAATGCCATAATTAATAACGCTGGAATCATCATTTTTTATGGATTCAATTGTTTTGGTAACTGACTTAGGAATACTAATCTTACAGAATTGAGTAAATTTTACAAACCTAGCATAATTATGTATGGGCATGATTCCAGGAATTATCGGAACATGTATACCTATGGTGGAGCATTTATCTCTGAAGGCCAAAAATTTATCCACATCATAAAACAACTGAGTAACAACAATGTCTGAACCTGCATCAACTTTTTCCTTTAAATACGATATGTCTACATCAATATCACTTTGTTCTTGATGGCTATCTGGATAACCACCGACACCCATGAAAAAGTCATCACCAAACTCCTTCCTTATATAGCGAACAAGGTCAATGCCATATTTAAATCCCTGCTCATGTTTTTCCCATTCTCCGGTTCCTTCTGGCGGATCTCCACGAAGTGCCAGAATATTTGAAAGACCATTCTCTTTCGCATCCATGAGAACCTTATTAATTGATGATACAGACATGTTTGTACAAGTAAGATGCATCATTACTTCTAATCCAAAATATTTCTGGATTGTTTTACTCATTTCCAAAGTTCTCTCAGCAGTGGACCCACCTGCTCCCCAGGTTATATCGATATAAGCTGGTTGCAGAGATGCCATTCTATCAATTCTGCTATAAAGATTATCTAAGCCAAAGTCCGTCTTGGGCGGGAAAAATTCAAAGCTGTAATAAGTTTTACCTTGGGCCTTAAAATCTTTTAATTTGTCTGAAATTTTCATATAAATATTCTATTGAATTGAACGTTCAAAAACACCTATTAATCATTTTGTCCGCTAATTTACTCGATTTTTCAGCGGAATTAAAAAGGGGTTTTGTTCTTTTTCGATTCGTAGTGATGTAATAGGTCCATGCCCAGAATATACCTTAATATCCAGATTCAAACTTGTCATCAGGTTTACCAAAGAATTCTCAAGAGTGGGCCAATCTCCACCCGGAAGGTCTGTTCGCCCGATTGATCCTTGAAATAGTGTATCTCCAACAAAGACACAATCTTCAATTACATAACTGCAACCTCCAGGTGTATGCCCCGGTGTCTCAATAATAGAGAATGTAAATGGCCCAATTATTAAAGGACCTCCAGATTCAATCCATTTATCAACGGATGGGGTTTCCTTTTCCTGCAGTCCAAACATTCTGGTGGCAATTGGGTAAGATTCCAGTACGGGTTTTTCCGCAATATGCAAATAAAAAGGTATAGTATATCTTTCTTTTATTTCAGTTACTGCACCGATGTGATCTAGGTGTGCGTGGGTGTTGATAATCGCAATTGGCTGTAGATTGTTTTCTTCCAGGACCTGAATAATTTTTTGGTCCTCATCACCAGGATCAATTAATACACATTGACTACTTATCTGATCGCCTACTATGTACGTATTTTCTTGGAATGGACCAGTGACAATACTTTGGACTACTAGTTTCAAATATGATCAAAAAATAAATTAGATAAAAAATTAAGCTTGTCTTTATAGGAATGGGGATAAAGAAACCATAAAGTAGCAGATAAACTACTCAGCAGTGAATTACCATCCTGAGGAGTAAAACAAAACCCAGTGATTTCATTCCCATTTCTTACGTTCAGTGTCTGCTCAACGACTACAGTTTGATTCAATATCCTGCCATAATGTCCATGATCTCTACCAAACGAAAAGACAGTGCTTGTCATATCTTTTGCAGTGAGTGCCACATATTTGTTTTCATTCAGTTTATCTTTCACTTCATTCAATGATGTTGATTCATTTACTTTCAAATTAAACCACAACACATGCATATATTGGCTATTAACCTTCATTGCTGATGAAAACATGTTCAGATCCATGTCTAATGTCTTGAATAGCGCAGCCGCATCTTTTGCATGGTGTGAGCCATACTGATCTGAAAGATGTACATTAACTTGCGGTGATGGTATATAACCACTTTCCTGATGCATATCGTTAGCCCGCCTAATACAAACGTATTTACCCGCGACAAAATTTTCAACACCCTGATTATTTAATGCGATTGTTTTAGTGATGCAAGAAATATTGTGCGTATTACAGGATACTATCTGTATGAATTGGTCACTTTCAGCCAATAAAGCATCATCGTTGATACCAACCGCATATTTCTTTCCAAAATCAGACTCGCTACCTTGCGCCAAGAAACCTTTCACCTTATCAGCAAATTTAGAATAATATTGTTCTTTATTGCGATGCCCTATCCCTTTTGGTGTACAGTCAATTATTACAGTAGCCCGACTAATTGCTTCTTCCGTTTCAAATTCTGGATCCATACCCAAAGCACGAAAATCATCTATTTTTTCTTTATCGACTGCTAACCGAGCACTACGATGTTGTAAATCAATAACTTTTGTACAATCTCCTGGTAATGCACTGTTTTTATGAAAGGTTATTTCATCGATACCCAATTGATCTTTATAGTCCGTTAATAGCCCGATAAGTGGTTCACCAATAGTTCCAGTACCTACAACATGTACAATTTTCCTCTTTCCCATGAAAACCTGCCTCTTTATATCCTCAACTGTTATTGGATTCTTTTCCGAAATGTCTTTTTTCAGTGATCATTTGTTTTATAAACCATGCGGCAATAGAAATTGTTACTATAGTTAGCGCAGAAATGAAATTACCAAAAAAATAATATTTCATTATATTATAATCTGTTTCTGGGATCAATGATTTTTAATACATGCATTCTATAGCGTAGCATCAACGAAAATAGCATTGTGAAAATGATCAGTGATATCAGGAAGGGAACAACAATGTCTGGATTTTGCTGCGTTATTTCAACCTGCGGATGGGATTGAAATTGTTCTTCCCAAAATCGAACAGAGTAAAAGATAATTGGCACATCAATGAATGCAATAATACCAAGGACTGCAGCGTACCTTGAAGTCCGTTCAGGGTGCCCCCCAAATGAGCGTAGCATAAAATATCCAACATATATTAAAAACAAAATAAGTGTGGTTGTGAGTCGAGGCTCCCAGGTCCACCACGTACCCCAAATAGGTCTTGCCCAAATTGGTCCTGTAATTAATACCAATGTTACGAACAATGTTCCTATTTCTGCGGCTGCAAGGCCAAGTCGGTCCCATTTTTGTTCTTTATTAATCAAATATAATATTCCTGCTACCATAACAATAAAATAGGATAAAAATCCTGTCCACGCAACTGGGACGTGAATATAAAATATTTTTTGCGCCCAATGCTGATCAGGGATCATAGGTGTATTGGTAAAAATATTATAAATATTCCAGGCCATTGCAATCAAAACTACTGATCCAAAGAGAAAATTGATTTTGTAAGCAAAAAACCGCTGCATTATTCTTCAGTAATGTGGTCAAAGATGGTATAGCCAAGCAGTGCAAATACCACTACAAAAGTTATCATCAAGAGAACCCAATATTGCCAATTCATAAATGGTATGCCCTGAAACCAGCCGTTGGTAGCTTTTACAGAAGCAATGAGCAGGGGGGAAACAAGAGGAAAAAGAAGAATCGGTAATAGAATTTCACTCATTTTTGCCCGCATTGCTAACCCGCTAACTAAACTACCTATAGCCATGATGCCTAGATTGCCTAGGATTATTATAATAATCATGATTAACCAATTATTAGGCAGAGATAAGCCCATGAACATAACAAATGGTGGAATAATTACGATTTCAGAAATAATCAGTAAAATGGTTCCACTAATCCATTTAGCTAAATATATTATACCTCTATCAACCGGGGCTGATATAGAAAGACTAAAAGCATCAAATTCTTTTTCCAGAACAAACATTCTATGTAATCCTAACGCACTTACAAAAAGAATAATTACCCAAAAAAGACCTGGGGCAAATGAACGATACATTGCTGGAGACGCACTAAAAGACAGAGCGTAAATCAAAACCGTCGCCAGTCCAAATGCAAGCATCGAAATCGTGATTTCCTTGGTGCGCGATTCCAGAAGAAAATCCTTACGTACTAATGACCAAAACATCTTTATTGCAATCCACTCATAATTGTTTTCACATCAATACTACTGGCACTTTGATCAATTTTTAAAAAACCTGCTTCTAATAATAATAAACGGTTGCAAAACGATAATCCCCATTCTAAATCATGAGTCACAAATATCATCGTCCGATCATTTTCTTTCCAAGCTTTTAAACAATCTAGCGCTAAAATTTTACCTTCAATATCTAAGCAAGAAAATGGTTCGTCAAAAAAAAGAATTGACCAAGGCAATAAATTTGCCAAAGCGTACTTAAGTCGCTGAAGCATGCCTTTTGAATAAATTTTTATAGGGTCATTGATCTGTTCAGATAAGCCGATATTTTTCAGGGTGGTGATGATATCTTCTGCTACTGGGCATGCACCATGAATTCTGCAAGCAAACTCTAAATTTTCAATAGCTGAAAGCGAAGGATACAACCCTGGTTCATGGCCTAGATAAAGAATTCCTCTTCTTGCGGACGCCTTACCTTTGAATATATCAACATCATTATAGATTACGGTTCCACCATCCGGCTGGCTAATCCTCGCTAAAATCCGTAATAACGTTGACTTGCCTGCACCATTTTTCCCTGTCAGCGCTATAACATCACCATCATTCACTCCGAAGGAAAGATTGTTCAAAACCGGATTATGATAGAAACTCTTATTAATATTAGCTACAGCCAACACTACTCAACCCACCTAATTTGATGAGATTAATTTGATTTCAGCTATGATATCTGAGGTCTCCTGAACCAATTTTATTCTCGAAAGGTTGTAATCATCTTTATCCAAGTTACCAATATCATATTCTGCATCTATATATTGAATTTCTCTGTATAGTATCGATTTTCTGCGCTCTAGAGCATCCTGCATATCCTGACTATTCGATGGGTTAAATATTGTTCCCTTGAATAACGGCCATATCGAGTATAGGAAAACCAACGAAAAAAGGAAAAATAGTATCAACATTGAAAACGAAAACATTATGTCAATAATTTTTCTCGCCTGGACGGCCAGAGTGCAACTAACGTACCCAGCACAAGTATAGATCCACCATACCAGACAAATTGAACAAGGGGATTAATCATGATCTGGAAAAAAGCAATATCATTATCAGCATCGATACTAGAAAACACTGAATAAATGTCCCGTTTTAATGTTGAATGTATATCGAGTTCACTATGTGGTTGTCTGCGGTCAGGATTAGAATCACGATGAAAATATATTCTTTTCTCAGGTCTTAGCGTTGTTATGCTGTTACCATCATTTCCTGTTACTAGCAACTCTGATATCCAAGCAAAGTGATTGGGTCTTTCTTCTTCCAGTAATTGTTTAAGCTCAAAATTTATATTTCCAAGATGTTCACGATCATTAATACCTAACCCAAACTCTTTCTTTAAATTAAAAGCCTGGCCAGTAAAACCGATAAACATCAGTACAATTCCTAGATGTACAAAATAACCACCATATCTGCTGCGATTTTTCCTGACCATCGTGCGAAATGCTACGAAAGAAGATTCACCAAAACGGTTCACTCGCGCTTGAATCCCACGTTTAAACTCAGTAACAATTGCTACCACAACAAATACAGAAAGCATTAGCGAGATAACCACATAACCCCGGAAACCAGATAATAAAAAGACTATTGCAGCAATTAACGCAAGTCCAATCGGAATTGAAAAATATTTTATAAAGTTACTTCTGGAAGTTCTACGCCAGGCAAGTAAAGGACCGACACCTGTTAACATTAACAATAATAGACCAATTGGTACATTAACCTGATTAAAGAAAGGTGGGCCTACAGTAATCTTGGTGCCCCTCACCGCTTCGGATATTACTGGAAATATTGTACCCCAGAACACCGCAAAACACATGGTTACAAAGACAACATTGTTAAATAAAAATCCGCTCTCTCTTGATGTGAGAGATTCTATATGTTTATTAGATTTCAGGTTCGGTAAAACATGAAAGATTAATACCGCACAAACGGTTACAATAATTGCAACGAAAGCAAGGAAAATTGGTCCAAGCGATGATTCAGTAAAAGAATGAACAGATGACATGACGCCGCTACGGGTAAGAAAAGTGCCGAAAATGGTTAATGCAAATGTGAGCATAATGAGGATCGCGTTCCATATACGAAGCATATTCTTCTTTTCTTGGATGATAATGGAATGCAAAAATGCAGTGCCAGTTAACCAAGGCATGAAAGATGCATTTTCAACCGGATCCCAAGCCCAATAGCCCCCCCAGCCTAATTCCTGATATGCCCACCATCCGCCGAGCATAATACCACTACTGAGGGCCAACCATGTAACCAACGACCAGCGGCGTATTGATCTAACCCATAATGATCCTTTCTCATTAGTCAACAAAGCTGCGACAGTAAATGCAAAGGGGATGGTAAATCCTACAAAGCCCAAGTAAAGCACAGGAGGATGAATAGCCATTGTTAAATTTTGCAGTAGCGGATTTAGGCCTAACCCATTAGCAACGATAAAATCAGCATTCGTGGGTTCAAAAGGATTCGTGATAAAATTTGTTAATATTAAAAAGAATAATTGAACAGTTAATATTACACATAAAACCCAAGGCATCATTCGATGATATCGATTTCTGTTTTGAAAAATTGTAATTAGACTGTAAATGGAAAGAATGAATATCCAAAACAGAAGTGAACCTGATTGGCCAGCCCAAAGAGCAGTAAACTTATAGACAGTAGGCGTCTCTATACTGGTATAATGTGCAACATAATCAACATCAAAATTACTTGTAATGAGTTCCTTTACTAGTACCAGCGTTGCAATTATAACGAGCACTGAAACAATAATCGCCATTCGTCTCCCTGCAAGGAAAAACCGATAATCATCAGACCTAATGTATAATGATAATAATATTATAGACAAAATCCCAAAACCAGCAGCGAGGCTGAGGGAAACACTGCCAAGAACTGGGGTCATATTTCTATTTCATCAAGACTATAAGACGAGGCATCTCGTAGATCACCTTCATACCGAGAAGCACACTTCGTCTGCAAGATATCAGCATGAAACGAACCTTCCTGATATAATCCTTCAACAATCACCTCAGCACCATTTTTAAATAGATCTGGGCGCGTACCAATAAATTCTACTGGTAAAAATGAATCGCCCTCCTTTAATGTAAAAGCCACTTCGAGTTTATTTGTAGATGATAAGGCAATAGATCCATCCGCAACAATTCCGCCAATTCGAACTCGTTCATGGTTCTCTGTATGCAATACTTCTTGGACCGATATAAACTTTACCATAGCTTTTTCATCCATTGGATTGGCCGAGACCCAATATATCCAGAACAAGGCGACCAGAGCAAGACCAGTAACTGTAATGACTACTTTATTTTTTGGTAACATATTTAATAATTAAATATATAAGAATTAAAAAACTGCAGCTTCTTGCCATTCACCAAATTCAGCTTTCATCGCAGTTACAATCTCACCAAGTGTAACATAAACTTTTGACGCTTCAATGATTGGTGGCATAATATTACCACCATTTGCGCAAGTTTCCTGGATTTTGTAAAGAGCGTGTTGAACAGCAGTTTCATCGCGACTATCTTTTAATTCATTTACAGCTTTTACCTGAATTTGCTCTGTCTCTGGTCCAATTTCAAGTATGGGTATATCAATGTTTTCATCATCTTTATCAAATTGGTTCACTCCTATAATAAAAAGGTTCTTTTCATCAACAAGTTTTTGGTAGCTCCTTGCAGAACGAGCAATCTCTCTTTGAAAATAACCCTTTTCTATTCCCTGAATAACGCCTCCAAGTCGTTCAATTTCTTCGAAATATTCCTCCGCTTCCTGCTCGAGCTGATCAGTTAATGATTCAATCAGCCAGCTACCCCCCAGAGGGTCCGCAACATTAGCCGTTCCTGTCTCATAAGCAATAAGTTGCTGCGTTCTTAGCGCGATCTCTGCTGCTTTTTCAGAAGGAAGTGCTAATGTTTCATCCATTGAATTTGTATGAAGTGATTGTGCACCACCAAATACTGCGGCAATTGCTTGAAAGGCCGTTCTGGAAATATTATTTTCAGGCTGCTGGGCAGTCAAAGAACATCCTGCAGTTTGAGCATGAAATCGCAATTTCCAGGACCGCTCATTTTTTGCACCATAATTTTCTTTTAAATGGCGAGCCCAAATACGGCGGGCAGCACGGAACTTTGCAACTTCTTCAAAAAAGTCAAGATGGGAATTGAAAAAAAAGGATAATCTTGGGGCAAAATCGTCAATCTGTAATCCTGCATTTAAAGCATATTCGATATAGGTGAATCCATCTGCTAATGTAAAAGCGAGTTCTTGACCTGCCGTAGAACCGGCTTCGCGAATATGGTAACCCGAAATTGAAATAGTATTGTACTGGGGCATATTTTCTGTACAAAAGGCCAACATATCAGTGATAATACGCATGGAAGGTTCCGGAGGAAAAATCCATTCTTTTTGGGCAGTGAATTCTTTTAAAATATCATTTTGCAGGGTACCACGAAGTTTATCTAAGGGAATTCCTTGATTTTCGGCAAGAGCAACATAAAATGCCAATAGAATCATGGCCGGTCCATTTATCGTTTGGGATATAGAAATCTTACCTAAATCAATATCTTTCAACAGAATTTCCATATCTCTTAACGATCCTACATTCACTCCGCATTTACCTACTTCACCCAATGAAATTGGATGATCTGGATCATACCCCATTAAAGTAGGCATGTCATAGGCAATAGATAGCCCTGTCTGCCCTTGCTTTAGTAAATAATGGTAGCGTTCATTAGATTCCTCAGGTGTACCGAATCCGGAAAATTGCCGCATCGTCCAAAGTTTTCCGCGATACATATTTGCATGCACACCTCGCGTGTAGGGATATTGCCCCGGAAAACCAAGTTTTTGGATATATTCATCATCGATTTTTTGAGGATAATATAGTAGATCAAGAGACCTACCACTTATGCTATCAAAATTGTAATCACGGGCAGGTGAATTTTTTACATCAGCCTGCCATTTTTTGAGTTCTTCTCTTTGTGATTTTTTTCCTTTACCCATGGTCAGTATGCAATTTTATCTATGTTATTTAGAAATTAATACACTTTGATCATTAATTGGATGGTTTTAGGAATCATACTATTTAGCAATTGCAAAGATTAATTGATACACCAAATTTCTGCCAATGGAAAAAGATATCATTTACAATAAATCTTTCGTTTTAATTGATGAAATAGCTGATGAATCAAGATTTTTCAAATTCATTGTAAAGACTCATGCTCAACTATTAACATTTATTTTTCGCTTCTTTTGAAAGACAATAATACCTTCCACGATCATCCACATAACTAGCCCAATCATAAAAAGGTTAATTACGAATAGTATTGTATTCTGACTATAAAATTCCATGGCTTTGACACAAAGTGTTACAATTGTAACCAGCATAATAAGGATCATTGGTATAAGTAATGCCAGTACTGGCTTATTTTTCTCCCAGAAATATAAAGTTAATACCATCAATGTCAACGCAGCCAGCATTTGGTTGCTTGCACCAAATATAGGCCAAAGCACCCATGCTACTTGTTTAGCCTCAGTAGAGCTTGGCAGGGATACATTTACAAAAACCAGTAATATTGCTGGCAAAATAGCAGCAATGGTAGCTACATATCTATTGGTTAAAAACTTAAACCGTAGGACGATTGCAAGCTCAGTAATTATAAATCTCTGTATTCTAGTGGCAGTATCTAGTGTAGTAGCTGCAAAAGCGATAACAAGCACTGCAATAAGCGTTTTGGCAAGCCCAGGTGGAATACCTAGTGACTCGAGCAGTGCACCTCCACCAAGTACAAAGGCAGTAGCTTTATTCGCGCTAGCATGCGCCCAAGAATCATAATAAACTGACCAAGTTAAATCTGATACAGCACCTATTGCTGGTAAATTACAATTAGACACTAACCCGATCCCCGCTACGGCACATATAATAGAAGCCAATGCTAATGTCCCCTCTCCAATCATACCGCCATAACCGATCAACCTAGCATCTGTTATACTGTTAATTTGTTTGGAGGTAGTGCCTGAAGATACTAATCCGTGAAATCCACTAATTGCACCGCAGGCAATGGTCACAAATAATAATGGAAAAATTGATGGTGCAGATGCTTCAAAACTGGTTCTGATTATCGGAGCTTCTATTATTGGATTGGCCACTGCAATACCGAGAAATATTAGACCAAGTCCAACTAGTAACTGATGGCTATTGATGTAATCCCTCGGCTGTAAAAGTAACCAGACCGGTAGAAGACTAGCAATTCCAGAATAAATAAATAAAATAATGATCCATGCTGAAGTTTGTTGGTCTTTTGCCCATCCTAATAATGAAAAACTCAATGGTATTTGAGTACCTAACCAAACAAAAAGGTAAAGTACCCCAAGTGCAATAATGGAAGGAATAAATGAATTCATGCCTTTCTTATATATGATCCAACCAATAATTAATGCGACAATAATTTGAATATTAATTGGTAGAACAGATGAAGGTATACTTACAAAAAGGTCAGCGATTGCCATAGCAAAAACAGCCAGCACTAACCATATTAACATCATTACAAATATGAGGAACATAATCCTTGTACGGCTACTAATTACACTAGCAGTAATGTCTGCGATACTACGACCTTTTTCCTTAATGCTGATCACTAAAGCGCCAAAATCATGAACTGCACCCATAAATACCGTTCCCAGTACTACCCAAACTAATGCTGGAAGCCACCCCCAATATGCAGCAACACATGGTCCTATAATGGGTGCTGCACCAGCTATAGAGGTAAAATGATGACCAAAAAGAATGTGTCTTTTAGTAGGTAGAAAATCGATACCATCTTCAAATTCATGAGCTGGCGTGATTAGATCAGGATCATTGATTCCATAAATTCTAGACTCAATAAAATGGGAATAAAACTGATACCCTAAGAAAAATATTCCTAACCCAAAAAGGACCAGAATAATTGAACTCATTAAGGGCTAGACAGTTACTGTTGCAATATTTATCAAGGAATTTATTGTATTTACTATTCCTTTATCACACAGACCAAGGTCTTTGAGAATACGGTCCCTGGGGCCGTGCTGAACGAATTCGTCTGGCATACCCAGGCGACGTATATTACCTTGAAAACCATTCTCCAACAGCCAAGCAGAAACGCCATCACCAAAACCACCAGTAACAACACCTTCTTCAATAGTAATGACATTATTGAAGCGCTGTTTCATTGATTGCAGATATAATTCATCCATTGGTTTTATGAAACGACAATTTACTACTTCGGTAGATACACCTTTTTCATAAAGTAATTGTGCTGCTTTTTCAGCATCATAAACCAATGGCCCAACTGCTAAAATAACAACGTCCTCGCCGGTGCGTACTACATCCCAGCTACCAATAGGCAAAAATTCTGCCTGACCACCTGAATCAAATACAACTGAACTGGCTTTAGGGTAACGTATAGAAAACGGTAATTTTTTCTGATTCAGCGCAGTATATAATAAATGTCGAAATTCCTGTCCATTTTTTGGTGCTGCTACAATCATGTTTTGTACACAGCGAAGATATGCAATATCCAATGCACCATGATGGGTGGGGCCATCCTCGCCAGCGATGCCTGCTCTATCCATACAGAAAACGACCGGCAAATGTTGAATAGCTACGTCATGGACAATGTGATCGTACGCTCGTTGAAGAAAAGTAGAGTATATTGCTACTATTGTTCGAATATTCTCTGTTGCAACACCTGCCGCAAACGTAACAGCATGACCTTCAGCAATCCCGACATCAAAATACCTTTTAGGAAATTCTTTTGCATAAGGCACCAATCCAGTGCCTTCTCGCATCGCTGCAGTTATACAAATAGTATCCTTACGATTCCGTGCAATTTCACAAGCCAAATGTCCAAACACATCTTGAAATGAGGGAGCTGGAGGTTTTGCAAACTTTTTTAAATGACCATTAGATACATTACCCTTTACACCATGGTATTTTACTGGATCTAGTTCCGCAACATCCATTCCCTTGCCTTTTCTAGTGATAGTATGCAATAAAACTGGCTGGTTAAGATCCTTGATATTTTTTAATGTATTTACAAGTTCACTTATGTCATGACCATCAATGGGGCCGAAATACCGAAATCCAAGTTCATCAAATAATACACCTGGAACCAAAAGCGCTTTTAAACTTTCATCAATTTTATGCAAGATCTGCTTGGAAATACTCTTTCCCCATGGTAGAGATTCAGTGATCTTCCAAATTTCATCTCGTATTCTATTATAAAGTGGATTAGTTGTGATGCGGGTTAAATATTTACTAATTGCGCCAACATTTGGGCTTATTGACATTTCATTATCATTTAAGACCACAAGAATTTGAGTATTTAGATTACCCGAGTTATTCAATCCTTCAAAAGCGAGGCCTCCTGTTAATCCACCATCTCCAATTACAGCAATAACTTTAAAATTTTCATTTTTTTGATTTCGTGCAATGGCAACCCCAAGGGCTGCTGATATTGAGGTAGATGCATGACCTGCACCAAAAACATCGTATTCACTTTCAGTTCTTTTTAGAAAACCACTTAATCCTCCATACTGACGAATTGTTTTCATCTCTTCAACGCGTCCTGTTAATATCTTATGCGCGTAAGCCTGGTGACCCACATCCCATATTAATTTATCTTCCGGAGTATTAAACACATGATGTAATGCTACTGTTAGTTCCACAGCGCCAAGCGTCGATGCTAAATGACCGCCTATTTCCGTTACTGTGTCAATTGTATATTGACGAATCTCATCACACAATTCTCTTAATTTCCTATTGGAGTAATTGCGAATATCTTGCGGTGATTTAACCTTCGGAAGATACTTAAGCTGCATGAATCCTTTCCTTCCTTAAAGCCATTGATTTTTTAAATGCAAATTCGTGAAAAATAGTAACGCCATTAAGTTCAGGATGAAAAGATAAGCCCAAATGTAGGCCTGACTGCACGGCGCACGGCGCACCATTGAATGTTGCCAATACATTTACATTGGGCCCATACCCTACAATTTTTGGTGCCCGGATAAATGTTGCCTCCGTTGGCTGTGATTTGCCATTAATATCGACATTTAATGGTACACAAATAGAATGTATTTGTCTACCGCAGGCATTCCTTTCTACAACTACATCAAGCAATCCTAGTGTCCTTATTCGTTTGTCTTTCGCCTGGCTAGACATCATAATCAACCCGGCACAAGTGCCCAAGACAGGATTCGTATTCGCAAAGGAAGTTATGAATTCATAAAACCCAGCGCGGTCCATTAATTTTGTCATTGTGGTTGACTCCCCACCTGGAATTATTAATCCACTGATATGGTTAAAATCGCTTGGATACCGTACCAAAGATGGTTCCAAGTCCAGTTGTTCAAGAATCAAGCGATGCTTATCAAAATCGCCTTGCAGGGCTAAGATGCCAATTTTCATTACCAACCACGTTCCTGTAATAATTGATCTTTCGGGATCTCCGAAATATCGAGTCCTTTCATGGCTGATTTAAGTCCTGTCGATACTTTAAGCAGTTTGTTTGCATCCTGATAATACGTGACTGCTTCTACTATCGCCTGGGCACGACTTGCCGGATCTTCTGATTTGAATATTCCTGATCCCACAAATACAGTTTCTGCTCCCAGCTGCATCATTAGGGATGCATCTGCTGGAGTGGCAATACCTCCAGCTGCAAAATTCGGCACCGGTAATTTCCCCAAATTAGATACTTGCTGCACCAGACTAAAAGGGGCACCCATATCCTTTGATGCAGCCATCAATTCATCGTCACCCATTTTGGTTAATTGCTTTATTTTGGATTGAACTTCTCGCATATGACGAACAGCCTCAACAATATTACCGCTCCCCGCTTCCCCTTTTGTCCGAATCAGTGAAGCGCCTTCGCCAATGCGGCGCAAGGCTTCACCCAGGTTCCTGCAACCACAAACAAATGGCACCTTAAAGGAATGCTTCCAGATATGATTTGCTTCATCAGCTGGTGTTAATACTTCGCTCTCATCAATAAAATCAATTTCTAAGGCCTCCAAGATCTGAGCTTCTGCGAAATGGCCAATTCTGCACTTGGCCATAACCGGTATGGAAACAGTTTTTTGAATATCTAAGATCATTCCAGGATCACTCATGCGTGCAATACCGCCATCAACACGAATATCTGCTGGAATTCGTTCCAAGGCCATTACAGCTACAGCACCTGCATCTTCTGCGATTTTTGCTTGCTTTGCGTCAGTTACATCCATGATAACTCCGCCTTTTAGCATTTCTGCAAGGCCAACCTTTACTTCATAAGATCCCTTACTCATATATCAATTCCTCCTCTTTTACCTTTCCGAAGGATTTAATTGTTGTTGTTACATTCTCAATAATATTATCCGGGGTTGATGCGCCGGCTGATACTCCTACTGTATCGGATTGTTGGAACCAATCTGAATTTAGGTCATTTTCGCAAGTCACTTGATAAGTTCTTTCATTTCTCTCTTTTGCCAACTCTGTCAAACGTTTTGAGTTGGCGCTAGTGAATGAGCCAATAACTATCATGATATCAGAAAGTTCTGCTAAACTTTTTATCTGGTCGTGATTTCTACGAGTTGGAAAACAAATTGTATTAACGAATCTTAAATCAAAAACCTTGGTCATGAGTATATTGATTATCTTCTGAACATTTTCAATCATTTGGGTAGATTGCGCGACTACCCCTACTTTTTTCATTTTTTTCAGTACTTTAGCTTCTTCAGGGTTCGCTATTACAATGGGATCATGCACTTGTTCCATTATACCATTGA
>Ga0257111_1000491_pt1 | contig 16337 bp, 14 predicted proteins | sample LP_taG_6_FD_191567 | JGI IMG/M metagenome (GOLD analysis project Ga0257111, IMG submission 191567) | Marine microbial communities from Northeast Subartic Pacific Ocean, Canada - LP_J_2015_P26_500m | ecosystem: Environmental > Aquatic > Marine > Oceanic | place: Canada: Northeast Subartic Pacific...
CTTTGTGACCGTCGTGGTGGCCGCTACGGCATGTGGCGGAAGCACCGATACGGCTGGACCCTCTCCGACAACGCCACCAGCGACGACTGTCGAGGCGATGGCATCGGTCACGGCCGCTTCTCCGACTACCACTGGTGCTCCGGTTACGACGACCGTCGCTCCGACCGCTACCGCTACCGCTACCGCTACACCCTCCACGACGACCGTTGTTTCGACAACCACCTCTTTGCCGCCGGTGACGACCATCGCGGAGTCGGTACCCGAGGCGTTGGGAGCGATTCTCTCCAGCGAACCGGTCGATATCGGTGAGCTGGGCGTCGCCTGGCGGATCACCTACCGTTCCCGCTCAATCAGTGGCGAACCTATTGAGGTCACCGGAGTCATCGCTGCTCCGGCGGGCGAGGCGACAGCACCGCGCCCGGTCCTCTCCGTCGCTCATGGAACCACCGGTATGGCCGACCAATGTGCGCCCTCGCTCGGCTTCCCGGACAACTTCATCAACTCTGGACTAGCGGGGATCCTGGAGCGTGGCTGGGTGGTGACCGCCACCGACTATGAAGGGATGGGCGGATCAGGGATCCACCCCTATGTCGTCGGCGAGAGCGAGGCGCGCGGGGTCTTCGACATTGTCCGAGCCGCACAGACAATGCCGATGCTCGGAGCCAACGGACCACTGATCGTCTGGGGGCATTCGCAGGGCGGTCATGCAGCGATGCATGCCGCTGAGCGCTGGCTTGCACTCGCCCCTGAACTGGACCTCGTCGGCGTCGCCGCCGGGGCACCGCCATCGCAGTTCAACCTATTGTCAGCGTTCCTCAAGGGATCGGACTATCAGGGCTACCTGATCATGGCAGCGGCGGCCATGGCCGCCACCTACCCCGAACTCGACCTCTCGACGGTGGTGCGACCTGAGCACCTCGGACTCATCTCCGAGCTGGAGAACGGGTGCCTCGGACACATCTTCGAGGTCTTCAACGAGATCGCCTACTCGGACCTGGTTGGCGTGGAGGACATCTTCTCCATCCCGGAGTGGGAGGCCCGGTTGAACGAGAACGACACCAATCAGCTTCCCAACCAGGTCCCGGTGATCATCCTGCATGGCGAAGTCGATTCCCAGATCCCGGTGGTGAGCAGCGCGCTCCTGTTAGGGCAACTCTGCGCCTTCACCGACCACGCGCCGTTGGAGCGTCGGGTCTACGAAGGAAAGGGCCACGGGACCGTCATCCCGGCCTACTGGGATGACCTCTTCACCTGGATGGACGCCCGCTTCGCGGGCGAGCCGGCGATCGACCAGTGCGGTTGACTGCTCAGCTATCGGTCATGGGGGCGGGTCGGATCAGCCGGTGTTCCCGCCCGGGGCGATGACGACCACGGCACCAGACCCGACGATCACCTCGGCCGCCGCGCCGGTCATCCGATTCGAGAGACCCAGGCCCACGCCGGGTTCGAGCACCACTCCGTCCAGCGGCCAAGCCAACCCGGTCGTCGTCACGCCGGTGGCCGCACCGCCGACGGCCAACAGGCTGACCAGGTCGTCGGCGCTGCCGTCGATCTGGATCTGGTCCCGGACCACCCAGGCCCGCGCCCCGTCGATCCGGACGTCGACCCGGAGAGCCGACCACCGACCACCAGCCAGGACCAGAAGATTCCCGAGGGCGTGATCGGCCCGACCACCCACGGTGACCACCACCGTCGCCGATGTCGCGCCAGCACGCAGCGCTGCAGCCAGGGCTAACTCGAGGTCGGTCTCGTCCTTGTCGACCGGGTGGCGTTCCACAACCCGGGCGATGGCCTCGGAGCCGTCGCTGGACGAATCCAGGTCGCCGACAAGCAGGTCGACGGTCAGGCCGAGTCGGCGGGCGTTGTCGATGCCCTCATCGGCGGCGATAACCAGATCGGCGTCCGGTAGCGGTCCCAGTCCCCGGGGGAGCGGCCCGCCGGTCACGATCAGGGCGTGCCGACCTGCGGCCCGGGCATTCGATGGGTCGCTGGTCACCGGCCCGCCCCCTTGACCCGGACCGTCCAGCGGCCCTCCTCACACGTGAGCGAGAGGTCAAGCCCGTAGCAGTCCGAGAGGGCGCGGGCTGTCAGGACATCAGCCAGCGGCCCACCCGCCACGATCCGGCCGCCCTCCATGAGCAGCCCGTGGGTGAACCCGGGCGGGATCTCCTCCACGTGGTGGGTCACTTGGACCATGGGCGGCATCGCCGGGTCGGCCGCCAGTTCGGCCAGGGCGGAGACCAGTTCTTCCCGGCCGCCGAGGTCCAGCCCGGCCGTCGGCTCATCCAACAGCAGGAGGTCGGGGTCGACCATCAGGGTCCTGGCCAGGAGCACCCGCTGGCGCTCCCCCGACGACAGTGTGCCGAACCGGTGGTCGGCCCGGTGCCCACAGTCGATCCTCTTCAAAAGGTCGCGGGCCCGGTCGCGGTCCTCGTCGCCGTAGTCGTGCCACCACGGCTCCAATGCACCGTGCCGGGCGGTCATCACCACGTCGGCGGCTGCTAGGTCGGGTCGGAAGGCGTCGGCCAGGGTCGCCGAGGCGTAGCCGATCTGACGTCGCAGCGACCGCACATCGGTTTGTCCCAGCGTCCGGCCCAGCACGGAAACCGTCCCGGTGGTCGGATGTAGTTGGAGGGCGGCGATGCGAAGCAGGGTGCTCTTGCCTGACCCGTTGGGCCCCAGGACCACCCAGTGTTCGCCGGCCCTGACCTGCCAGTCGATGCTGTCCAGGAGTTGGGTTCCCCCGGTCCGGCGGCTGACATCGGCCAGTTCGAGGATGGGGTCCGTGGCTGGCTCCGACACGTCGATGACCCTAGGTCGCCCCGTCGCGACGGTCGCTGGTCAGGACAGTGAACGCAGCAGGAGGAGCACGGCGAAGGAACCGGACAGGACGTACACCGCCGGGGCCAGCCACCCGTGGTCGAGCACGTGGCGCAGCCGGCTACTGAGTGCCACGCCGATCAGCACCGAGGGGATCAGGCAGAGTGCCAGGAGGAGGTTCGACGTACCGAACTCGCCAGCCAGGGCCAACACGACCAATGAGATGGTCGTCCCCACGAAGGAGAAGGCATTGAGGGTGGCCCGCAACTCCGGGCCTGACGAACCGTCCAGCACCAGGGCGATCGGAGGGCCGCCGACGGCCACTGAGGTGCCCATGAAACCGCTCAGGCCGCCGGCCCCCATGAGCGTCCACGGGGTCCGGGTGGCGTGCACTCCGGAGACCTTGAGACCCACGCCGATCAGCAACAGGGTGCCGAAAAGCAGGCCGAGCCCGTCCTCGGAGACCGCGGTCAGCGCCCAGGCGCCGAGCAGCACACCGGGGACCCGCCCGATGAGGGCCCAGCGGAGGGCCGTCCGATCAATGGCGCCGTGCTCGCGCCAGGCGAAGAGGGCACAGAGCAGCGGGTTGACCATTAGTACCGGACCGGGCACGAAGTCCGGGGCGATGAGGGCGAGGATGGGCACGGCGAACAGGCCGGCGCCGAAGCCCAGCACGCCCTGGATGGTGCAGCCAACGGTGAACACGAGCAAACCGAGCACGAACTCAAGTGTGCTCAACGGTGGGTCTCCCCGTCGCTGTACCTGTCGCCGACCGGGCCGCCTGAGGCGTGCCGCTGCCACGTTTCGACCATGGCCGCATACTGCCCGCCGAGGGCCGTCAACTCGGCATGAGTCCCGTGTTCGACGATCCGTCCGTTATCAACCACAGCCACCCGATCGGCTCGCATGGCGGTGGCCAGACGGTGGGCGATGAGGATGGCTGTGCGCCCCTCGAGGACCTGATCCAACGCCCTTTCGATGACCGACTCGGACTGCAGGTCCAGGTTGGAGGTGGCCTCGTCGAGCACCAGCACTCGGGGGCGAGCCAGGAACGCCCGGGCCAGGGCGACTAACTGTCGCTCGCCGGCCGACAGCGAGGCCCCCCGCTCGTGGATGGGGGTGTCGATCCCGTCGGGCATCCGATCGAGTAGCGGTCCCAGACCGACTGCCCGACACGCCTCGGCCACCTCGTCGTGGGGGGCATCGGGTCGGGCGAACGACACATTGTCGGCGATCGTCCCGTTGAACAGGAACGCTTCCTGGGGAACCACGCCCAACTGACGCCGAAGCGAGGTGATTCCGACGTCGCGGAGATCGTGCCCGTCGATGGTGATGTGGCCGAACGTCGGGTCGTGGAATCGGGTGACCAGCTTGGCAATGGTCGACTTGCCGGCCCCGGTCGGCCCGACCACGGCCAGGACCTCGCCCGGTTCGAGGACCAGGTTGACGTCTCGCAGCACCAAGTGGTCGGTGTCGTACCCGAAGGTCACCGCATCGAAACGGATCCGTCCGTCGATGGGGGGAAGGTCGACGGCGTCAGCCAATTCGACCACGGTCGGTTCGGTGCCCAGGAGGTCACGCAGCTTGAGCACCGCGGCATTGCCCTGCTGGTACTGGTTGTAGAGCTGCACCAAGGTTTGAACCGGAGCGAAGAAGGAGGTGAGGAACAGGAGGAAGGCGGTGAGCTCGCCGATCGTCACCTCACCCCGAAGCGCCATGCGTCCGCCGACGAGGAGGACCACGGCCTGGGCGATGATCCCGATGGACTCGGTGCCCGGTCCGAACAGGGCCTGGGCCCGGCCCATGTAGAGGTTGGCGTCCAGATGGGCGTCGATGATTCGCTTGTGGCGGGCCACGTCGTGATCGCGACGCCCGAAAGCGGTGATGACGCGGATGCCGGCCAGGCTCTCGGCCAGGTTGGACAGGACGTCGGCGATGCGGTCCCGCACCCGGAGGTAACCGACGTGGGATACCCGTCGGAACCACAGGGTGAGCACCACGTTGATCGGGACGACGGTGAGCAGGCAAACGAGGGCCAGGCCGGGGTGGAGCACCACCAGGTAGGCGGTGATGACGATCAACGTCATGCCCTGGACCACGAAGCTGACCAGGCCTTCCTGGAGCAGGGTGGTGAGGGCCTCGATGTCGCTGGTCATCCGGGTCATCAGCACGCCCGACTTCTCGCCGGTGAAGAAATCCAGCGACTGGCGCTGGAAGTGGCTGAACACCCGGACGCGGAGGTCGTAGACGAGACGCTCGCCTAGTCGCCCGGTGAAGCGGGTTCGCAGGAACGATGCACCGGTGGAAAGCACGACGGCGCCCAGGTAGGCCGACGCAACAGCCACCAGAACGCCGATCTCACCGGCCAGGACGCCCTGGTCGATGCCGATCTGGGTGAGCAACGGGCCTACGTGGAGAAGACTGGTCTCAGCGATGACAAGGAGAAGGGCCGCCAGCAGGCCGCCGGCATGCGGGATCAGGAAGGTACGAAGCCCGAACGGTCTCCGGTCCCAGCGGGAATGCGAGAACGACACATCCGGCTCGGGATGATCGGGTTCGTGGCGGAGGACGTCCTCGATGCGGGTTCGGAACTCGTCGGGCTGGTCGGCGTAGGGCAGACCGGCCTGGGCGTTGGCTTGGACCGACGAAGGTCCGGCGAAGAAACCGTGGCCGCCCATCAGTCGGCACTCCGTGTTGTATCGGCGTTGACTCCGTCGGTCTGGGTAAGGATTGCCGCGTAGCGGGGCTCGGTTGCCAGGAGGTCGGCGTGCGCACCGTCGGCCACCACCCGCCCACCCTCCATGAGGACCACCCGGTCAGCCAGGTTGATGGTGGATAGGCGGTGGGCAATCACGATGGTGGTGCGGTCGGCCATGAGGTCAACCAGTCCCCGGTGGATGTCCTCCTCGGTCTGGACGTCGATGGCGCTCGTGGCGTCGTCGAGGATCAGCACGCGGGGGTCGGTCAGGATGGTGCGGGCCAGCGCGATCCGTTGGCGTTGCCCGCCCGACAGCGTGTAGCCCCGCTCGCCGACCACCTCGTCGTAGCCGTTAGTCAGACCGCCGATGAACTCGTCGGCCCGGGCGATACGAGCCGCCTCCTCGACGTCCGGACGGGAGGCATCGGGTCGACCGAAGGCCACGTTGTCGTGGAGTCGCTCGGAGAACAGGAACGACTCGTCGGGCACCTGGCTGACCGTGCGTCGCAGCCCGTCCAGCCGGCGGTCACGGACGTCCATACCGTCGACGAGCACCGCACCGGAGGTCACGTCGTAGAAGCGGGGGAGCAGGCGGGCCACCGTCGACTTCCCGCAGCCCGTCCTGCCGACGATGGCCACCGTCTCGCCGGGCTCGATCACCAGGTCGAAGCCGTCCAGGACCGGGTGGGGGTCTGCCTCGTGTCCCGGGTCGGCCGTGGGATAGGAGAACACCACGTCGCGGAACTCCACCCGACCCAGTTCGGGGGCGACCGCTGCCGGCTCGCGGGCGCCGGGTCGGTCGACGATGGCCGGTTCCTCGTCGAGGATCTCGTAGATCCGCATCGACGAGGCGGCCGCTCGTTGAGCCTGGATGAGGACGAATCCAAACATCCGGAACGGCATGGCGATCATGGTCACGTAGCCACTGAAGGCCAGGAGTGAGCCGACCCCCACCTGACCGTCAATGGCCAGGTGGCCGCCGTAGAGCAGCACGAGGGCCATGCCGAGGCGGGGGAGGGCCTCGATCATCGGGTTGAACCGGGCGCGGGCCTCGACGAGGGCGGTGGCCGACCAGCGGAGGCGGTCGGCGGCCCGTGCCAATAGGGCGATCTGGTCGAATTCGGCAGCGAACGACTTGACGACCCGGGTCCCGTTGACGTTCTCGTCGACCACCATGGCCACTTCGGCCATACGACCCTGGGTGACCCACGACAGGGGGAAGACCCGGTCGCGGAGTTTCTGGCCGAGCACGAAGACGAACGGCATGGTGGAGACGGTGACCAGCGCGAGTGGCACGTGGATGCTGAGCATGAACCCGAAGGCCATGAGGAAGCTGACTGCCGAGAGGCCGGCCAGTGGACCGAAGGCCAGCAGGAGTTGGATGGAGCGGATGTCGGAGTTGGCTCGGGAGATCACCTCACCAGCCGCCACCCGGTCGTAGAAGGAGAACGAGAGCCGGGTCAGGTGCTGGTAGACGGCGTCCCGCAGGTCGGTCTCGATCCGACACGCTGTGCCGAAGAGCAGGTACCGGTAGGTGAACCGGAGCCCGAACGACGCGGCGGCCATGGCGACCAAGAGGATGACGTGGCGCTCCAGGTCGGCGAAGGCCGCGGAGCCGTCGAGGTCGCCCAGCGACCGGTCGACGGCCTGCCGCAGGACCATGGGCACCGATACCTGGAGGGCGAGGCCCACTAGTCCGGTCACCAGGACAACGGCGAAGGCGGCCCGTCGGGCGATGATGATCGGGAGGAGCCGACGGAACCAGCCCTTGGAGGTGTCGGGATCGATCTGGGGCGTCGTCCTCTCTGCTCCCATCGGGTCAGGCGGTGCCGGCGGCACGGGCAGCACGGATGGCGTCGCCGAACTTGCTGAGGTTCTCGATGAGCGGTGTGGCGTCGCCGGCGTTCACGTGTGCTCCGAGCACCATGAGCCGGTCGGCTACCGCACGGTCGGCGATCTCGAGGATCCGTCGGCCGCTTTCGGTCAGGTGGTGGACGACCCGTCGTCCGTCGTCGGGGTCGCGGTGGCGTTCGACGAGGCCCCGCTCTCCCAGCCCGTCCATCAGTGCGGTGATGGACGGGCGGCTGACCGAGAGCCGGTCGGCCAGGTCGGAGGGAGCGGCGCCGCCCTCGTCGAGGAAGACGAGGACCCGGTACTGGGAGAGGCTGAGCTCGTGTTCGGTCAGGGGAATGGTGATCTGGCGGGCCAGCTTGGCTGCGGCCCGGGCGGCGTCGACCTCCCTGGTGGGATACCCCTCCTTGGCGCGAGGTGAGTCGGCAGGAGGGTTGGTCACGATGGTTAAGGTATCGAACTATTTCTGAGGGCTCGCATCGGCCGTTGCCGGTCGACGGGCGTCGGTAGCCTCCGGGCAGATGTCCACCTCCACGGGTCTGATGGCGATCGCCGCGCTGTTGATCATCAACGCGTTTTTCGTGGCGGCCGAGTTCAGCCTGGTGGCCGTGGACCGGGCCCGAATCGAGGCGGCGGCAACTGACGGTGACCCGGGGGCCCGACGGGTCCGTGCCCTCCTGCAACGCCTGACTTCGCATCTTTCCGGAGCCCAGTTCGGGATCACCCTGTCCGCGCTGTTGCTGGGGTTCGTGGCCGAGCCGACGGTGGCCCGCATCCTGACCGGCGATGACCATCCCACCGGGGCGTCGGTGGTGGTGGCCATCCTCGTGGCCACCGGGCTACACCTCGTGGTGGGCGAACAGGTGCCCAAATATCTGGCCTTGGCTGCGCCCGAACCCCTCGCTCGCGGCCTGGCTCCCGCGGTGACGGTGATCGGTGTGATCGGGCGTCCGGTGGTGGCGGTGCTCGATGGGGCGGCCAACGCCGTGGTGCGTCGTCTGGGAGTGATACCGCGGTCCGACCTCGACCCGTCGCGGACGCTCGACGAGATCGGGGACCTGATCCGAACCTCGTCCGACGAGACGTTGGATCCCGACGACGTGGCCCTTCTGACGCGTTCGGTCCGTCTGGCCGACAAAGTGGCCGCCGAGGTACTCGTGCCGCGACTCGACATCCACTCGCTGGACGTCTCAGCTCTGGGCGCCGACCTACTGGCCGAGGCGGAACGGACGGGCTGTTCCCGGTTCCCGGTAATCGACGGCGATCTCGACCATGTGGTGGGCATTGTTCACGTGAAGGCGCTGTTGACCATTGCCCGCGACTCGCGAGATCGGGCGCCGGTCGCAGAATTGATGGCCCCTGCGCTGGCCGTCCCCGAAACCCGGGCGCTCGATGGCCTCATGGATGATCTCCGTGCCGCGCGCAGCGCCCTGGCCGTCGTGGTCGACGAGCACGGAGGCACCGCTGGCCTGGTGACCGAGGAGGATGTGCTCGAGGAACTCATCGGCGAGATCGACGACGATCTGCTGGACCTCACCGGAAAGTCGGCGCCACTTCCACGTACGCAGGTGGACGGCCCCGGCAACATCGTGATCTCGGGACGGCTCGGCCCAGACGACGTGTACGAGGCCACGGGATTCGCCATCCCCAATGGTCCGTACGAAACCCTGGCCGGTTTCGTCCTCCATCAACTGGGGCGGATTCCCGAGCCCACGGCGATGATCGATCATGAGGGTTGGCGCATCGAAGTCCTGGCTGTCGACGGTCGCCGGATCGAAACGCTCCGGATGGTGGCCCTCGCGCCGCCGTCGCCCGAGACCGAGGCCGAACCGGGGAGCGACCGACGGTGACCGCGCTGGCGTTGTGCAGTGTTCTGCTCCTCGTCGCGGTGAACGCTCTCTTCGTGGCGACCGAGTTCGCCCTGGTGGCTGCTCGCCCGACGTTGTTGGCCGACGCGGCAGAGGGCGGATCGCGAGCGGCGTCACGGGCACTCCAGGCCCGTCGGGATCTCCGACTGCAGATGTCGGGTGCTCAGCTGGGGATCACGGCCAGCAGCATCGCCCTCGGAGTGCTCGCCGAGCCGGCGATCGGCGGCTTGCTGGAAGATCTGTTCTCAGCAGTTGCGGTCCCCGAGGGGGCGATCGGCACGGTGTCGTGGGTGGCAGCCATCGGTCTGGCAGCCGTGATCCAGATGTTGTTCGGCGAGTTGGTGCCCAAGAACCTGGCCATCGCGGCTCCCGAACGCACGCTCCGTTGGACGGTGACTCTGCATGCAGCATTTGTTTCTCTAGCCAAGCCTGCGGTAGTAGCCCTCGATTGGGTGTCGGCGCTGCTCATCCGCCCATTTGGCCTGACGGCCGTCGACGAGGTCCACCGTGCGGTGGGGGCGCCGGAGCTCACGTCGATGCTGGATGCTTCGCGGCGCGAGGGCCTGATTGACGGGTTCGAACACGACCTCCTGTCGGGAGCGTTGGACCTGGGGCGGCGGACCGTGACATCGGTGATGGTGCCTCGGTCCGAGGTGGTGACGGTCGACCGTTGGGCCCCGGTCCACGAGGTGGAACGCGTGTTGGCCTCCTCGGGTCACAGTCGGCTGCCGTTGACCGGCCCTGATGGTGGTCTGCTGGGTCTGGTGCATGTCCGGTCGGTGTTGCGTCTACCCGTCGGAGCGGCCGACGACACCCTGACCACCGAGGAGGTCAGGACGATGGCCGTCCTGCCGCCCGATCAACCGCTGGACGAGGTTCTCCATCTTCTGAGGCGGGAACGGATCCGTCTGGCTGCCGTGATCGGTGCGGAGGGCTGGATTGGGATCGTGTCCCTGGAGGACGTCTTGGAGGAGCTGGTCGGAGACATCAGCGATGAGACCGACGGGTATTCGGCTGGTGGAACTGATTCCGGCACGATGCGCGCGTGAGCAGCCACGGTCGGTGGTCACGGGTCCATCAGGCATCGGGAGCCCACCGGTAGGATCCCGGGGTGCATCGCCGCCTCGGCATGATCGTCGCGCTCGCCGTGCTGGTCACCGCCCTTCTTTCGACCGCTGTTCAGGCCGCGCCCTCCGCGGGCCGATCAGATTCCGCCGGTTCCGGTAGCGCTTCGAACTCGGTGGTGTTCACCAGCGACCCGTCCCAGGATCTGGTGATCGACCGGGCCACTGGCCTGCTACCGCTGATCTTGGCAGCGTCCGACGTGCTTCCCCTGGCGTCGGACGGCATCGCCGCCGCCGAACGACGACTCCGGACCATGGTCGACCTGCTGGTCAGCGCCCGGCAACGCCACCGGTCGGCGGTCCGGGCGTTCGCGGCTGCCAACCGTTTGGTCGCCGACAACGTGCGGGATGCGGCTCAGTTGCAGTCGGGCTATGGCGACGTCCTCGCCGGCATCTCTGCCACCCAGCGCGCCCGTCTCGAACGCGATGCCCGGGACCGACGCAACCGCTCGTCAGTGGTCCGTCAGGCGACGTCATCGGACTGGGTCTGCCCGATCAGCGGTCGCGTCAAGTTTGGTGATTCCTGGGGCGACCGAAGGTCCGGAAACCGTCGCCATGAGGGCGTGGACCTGGTGGGCCTGAGGAACGTCCCGATCCTTGCGCCGGTGGACGGCGTGGTCACCTACCGTTGGGACACCATCGGCGGCTGGTCCTTCGACCTGATGGCCGAGGATGGCGACTACTACTTCGGAACCCACATGTCGGGATTCGGTAAAGCCGGTGAGGTCCGGGCCGGCGAGGTGATCGGATCGATGGGAGACACCGGCAACGCCCAGGGCGTGCACCTGCATCTCGAGTACCACCCGGGCGGCAAGAGCAACGCCGTGAACCCCTATCCGATCGTCGATGCCCGCTGCACCGATCGGACGCCCACGGGTACGTCTCTCTACGACTGAGGTCCTACGACCTCAGGCGCCAATGGCGTGGTAGCCACCATCCACGTGGACCATCGACCCGGTGGTCGCCGGGAACCAGTCCGACAGGAGCGCCACGCACGCCCGGGCGACGGGCTCGGCGTCGTTCACGTCCCAACCCAGCGGCGCCCGGTTCTCCCAGGCCTCCTCGAACTCGGAGAAACCCGGGATGCTCTTGGCGGCGATGGTGCGGATGGGACCGGCAGCCACCATGTTCACCCGGACACCATCGGGTCCGAGGCTCCGCGCCAGGTAGCGCGACGCCGACTCGAGCGCCGCCTTGGCCACGCCCATCCAGTTGTAGGCAGGCCACGCGAAGCGGGCGTCGAAGTCCAGCCCCACGATGGAGCCCCCGTTGGTCATGAGCGGCGCCACCACCTCAGCCACCGTCTTGAGCGAGTACGCAGAGATCTCCATGGCGACGGCCACGTCCGACCACTGGGCGGCCATGAAGTCCTCCCCGAGGCACACCTCGGGGGCGAATCCGATGGCGTGCAGGGCGCCGTCCACCCGGCCCCACCGGTCGGCCAGATGACCCCGGAGGGCTTCGGCCTGTTCGGCTGACGTCACGTCGAACTCCAGGACCTCGGCCTCTAAGGGCAGCTTGCGGGCCGTGCGTTCAGTCAGGCGAAGGCCCCGTCCGGCGCCGGTCAGGATCACCTCGGCGCCCTGCTCCTGGGCCAGGCGGGCCACTGAGAAGGCCAGCGAGGCGTCGGTGAGTACGCCGGTGATCAGCAACTTCTTGTCATCCAGGATGCCCACGGGGAATCCGTCCTTCTCTGTCGGGGAACCGATGTACTCGTCGGGGAACCGATTCGGAGGCTACCGGACGGCCCCGGTAGCCTCGCCGGATGGAGATCGGACTACTCGGAGCAACAGGCCCCGCCGGACATGCCCTCGCGACACGGCTCGCCGGGGTAGGACACGACGTGGTGATCGGGTCACGCTCGAAGTACCGGGCCATGGAGGTACGAGACACCATCCTCGACAGGTGGCCCGACCGGTCGCTCTCGATCCGATCGGCCGACAATGCCGGTGCCGCGGACGCCGAGGTCGTGGTGATCGCCACCCCATGGGACGCTGCTGCTGCCACCGCCCGATCGGTGGCCGATCACCTGCACCGCAAGGTGGTGATCTGCATGTCCAACGCCATTGCCCAGGTGGCCGGAGAGTTTCAGCCGCTGGTGCCGCCGCGCGGGTCGGTATCGGCCAGCGTCCAGGCCGAGGTGCCCGATGCCTACGTGGCGGCCGCACTGCACCATGTGGCGGCCACCGAGCTGGGCAACCTGGACCACGAGGTGGCCAGCGACGTACTGGTATGTTCTGACCACCAGCGGGCCACCGAAACGGTCTCAGAGATCATCGCCGAGATCCCGGGCGCCCGACCGTTGGACGCCGGCGGACTGTCCAACGCCATGGCCATCGAGGCCTTCACCGCCGTGCTGCTGCAGCTCAACAGCCGATACCAAACCCGGGTGGCCGTCCGGCTGACCGGCATCGACGACTGAGACCTTTACGTGCCCGATCTCACCATCACCCTTCCCGACGGTTCGCCGCGCACCCTGCCCGAAGGCGCCACGGGTGCCGATTTGGCGGCCGACATCGGCCCCGGACTGGCCAAGGCTGCGGTCATCGTCAGCATCGACGGCGAGGGCCGTGACCTCGGTCGACCGTTGGTTGACGGTGACGCCGTCTCGGTGGTGACTGCCGAGAGCGATGAGGGCCTCCACACGCTGCGTCATTCCACCGCCCATGTGTTGGCCCAGGCCGTCCTTGACCTCTGGCCGGGCGCCACCCACGCCATCGGCCCGCCCATCGAGCACGGCTTCTACTACGACTTCGAGTTACCCGACGGCGCGGCCTTCACCGCTGATGACCTGGGGGTCATCGACACCCGGATGCGGGAGATCATCGCCGCCGACCAGGCCTTCGAACGGTTCGAAGCGGGAGCCACCGAGGCACTCGAACTCTTCGCCGATCACCGCTACAAGCGGGAGATCATCGAGAAGGTCACGGCCGGTGGTGCGGACGCCGAGATGGCCGGCGAGGCTTCGACCGACGGAATGGTCACCTGGTACCGCAACGGCGACGGCTTCGTCGACCTCTGTACTGGGCCCCACGTGCCGTCCACCGGCCGACTGGGCCACTTCTCGCTACAGAAGGTGGCCGGCGCCTACTGGCGAGGTGACGAGAAGCAGCCCATGTTGCAGCGCATCTACGGCACGGCGTGGGCCGACAAGAAAGCACTCAAGGGGTACCTCCACCGGCTCGCCGAGGCAGAAAAGCGCGACCACAGACGCCTGGCTGCCGAGCTGGACCTGGTGTCATGGCCGGACTCACTCGGACCCGGGTTAGCGATTTGGCATCCCAAGGGCGCGCTGGTCCGAAAGATCATCGAGGACTACAGCCGGGCCCGCCACGAGACGGGCGGTTACGACTTCGTCTTCAGCCCCCACATCGCCAAGTCGGTGCTTTGGGAGACCAGCGGGCACCTCGACTTCTACGCCGATGGCATGTACCCGCCCATGGAGCTGGACGGGGCTAGCTACTACCCGAAGCCCATGAACTGCCCGTTCCACGTGGCCGTCTACCAGAGCAGCCAGCGCAGCTACCGGGACCTTCCCCGCCGCTTCTTCGAGTTGGGCGCCGTGTACCGCTACGAACTCTCAGGCGCCATCCACGGTCTTCTCCGGAGCCGAGGATTCACCCAGGATGACAGCCACATCTTCTGCACGCCGGACCAGATTCCCGGCGAGTTGGCATCGCTGCTGGAGTTCACCCTAAGCGTGCTGCGGGCTTTCGGCTTCGAGGACTTCCAGGCCAAGTTGTCGACCCGTCCCGATGAGAAGTCGGTGGGCGACGACGCCCTGTGGGACATGGCCACCGACGGGCTCCGGCAGGCGTTGGAGTCGGCAGGCCTCGACTACGTGGTCGAAGAGGGTGGCGGTGCGTTCTACGGGCCGAAGATCGATGTAGACGTCACCGATGCCATTGGGCGGCCGTGGCAGCTGTCGACCATCCAGTTGGACTTCAACCTCCCGGAACGCTTCAACCTCGAGTATGTGGGTGCCGACGGCGACCGACACCGTCCGGTCATGATCCACCGGGCCCTGATGGGTTCGATCGAACGGTTCTTCGGCGTGCTTTTGGAGCACTACGCGGGTGCCTTCCCGCTGTGGCTCGCTCCCGAACAGGTGCGGGTGCTGCCGGTGGCTGACGAACATCAGGCCTACGCCGAGTCGGTACGCGACCAACTTTTGGCCGCCGGTCGGCGGGCCACGGTCGACCCGGCGGACGAGCCGCTGGGAAAGCGGGTGCGGGCCGGCAAGGTCGGGAAGATCCCGCATGTGCTCGTAGTGGGTGACGACGACGCGGCCAACGGGACGGTGGGCGACAACGCCCGGGGTGCCGATGCGCCCGAGCGGGATCTGTCGATGGACGCCTTCCTAGGTCGGTTGGCCGACGCCGTGGAGTCCGGTGCGTTGGTAGCCGGACCGGCGGGGGAGACGACGTCCTGACCGGGTTGGACCGCCTGTGGGCCGGCTGGCGCCACGCCTACGTGGCGGGGCTGGCCGAGGGCGCTGACGTCGAGGCGACTGGCGCGGCCTCCGATGACGGTGACGGTCGCACGCTGTTCGAGGTGTTGGCCGCCGGCGACCACGGCGATGAGGTGACGTTCGTGCTGCACCGGGGGCCGACCTGCTTCGCGGTGATGAACGCCTATCCATATACCAGCGGGCACCTGATGGTGCTGCCCCGCCGAGCGGTGGACGAGCTGTCGGATCTCACCGAGGATGAGCACCTTGAACTCTGGGCGACGGTCCGTGACGCCGTGGCCGCCGTGAATCAAGCCTTCGAGCCCGGAGGGGTGAACATCGGGGTGAACCTGGGGCAAGCGGCCGGCGCGGGAATCCCGGGCCACCTCCACGTCCACGTAGTGCCCCGCTGGTCGGGCGACACCAACTTCACCACCACGGTGGCCAACGTCCGGGTGCTGCCCGAGGCGCTCGGCGAGTCCTGGCGACGCCTCCGGGAGGCCTGGCCGGCGTGAGCCAGTCCGGTTTACGGGCCCCCTGGCTCCCGGTGGGATGAGGCGTTCCACGGTTCGCCGACTGGCGTTGACCGGCATGGTGATGGCAGCCGCTGCGGCCTGCGGTGGGACCGAGAAGTCGATGGTCGTCGGCTTCGACCCCGAGCCGCTGGCCTGGGAGGCGTGCGGAGGTGCCGAGTGCGCCACCCTCACCGTGCCGTTGGACCACTCGGATCCGGGCGGGCCGACCATTCGAATGGCCGTCGCTCGGATGCGAGCCACCACCGAGCCTCGGATTGGCGTGCTGGTGATGAACCCCGGGGGCCCGGGTGGGTCGGGCATCGAGATGCTGGAGTGGATGGGACCCGTACTGGCCGATCCCGATCTCCTGGGGCGTTTCGACCTGGTCGGATTCGATCCTCGGGGATCGGGGGCCAGCACGAACGTCTCGTGCATCGACGACTTCGACGACGAGATCACGGTGCTGGGGCCCGAAACTGGTCTCCAGGAAGTGGTGGCCGATGCCGAGGAACTGGTCGCCGGCTGTCTGGAACGTAGCGGCGACCTGGCCCACCATGTGGGGACCAATGCCGTGGCCCGGGACATCGACCTGCTGCGCCGGGCCATGGGCGAGGAACAGATCTCGTACCTGGGGTATTCATATGGCACCCGCCTGGGTGCCGTGTACGCCGCCCTGTACGGCGACCAGGTCCGGGCCATGGTCCTGGATGGTCCGGTGAATCCGGCCGAACGGAGGAGTCGCCCCAGCCGAATCCAGGCCGACGGGTTCGAGGCAGCCTGGTCGGCCTTCGCCGCGGAGTGCGATGCTGAGCCGGCCTGCCCGCTGGGCGTCGTGGGGGGCGCCGAGCAGGGGTTCGCCGACGCGGTTGCCGCGGTGGCGGCGGCACCGGTTCCGGCGGGAGATCGACAGGTCACCCACGGCGAGTTCTACCTGGGAGTAGCCGCCGCCCTGTATTCGCCCGAGACCTGGCCGGTGCTAGGAGAGGGCCTGGCCGAGGTGGTGGTTTCCGG
>Ga0257111_1000492_pt1 | contig 16326 bp, 13 predicted proteins | sample LP_taG_6_FD_191567 | JGI IMG/M metagenome (GOLD analysis project Ga0257111, IMG submission 191567) | Marine microbial communities from Northeast Subartic Pacific Ocean, Canada - LP_J_2015_P26_500m | ecosystem: Environmental > Aquatic > Marine > Oceanic | place: Canada: Northeast Subartic Pacific...
TTCGTGAAGTTTGTGACAATATCTTATGGAATTGTCTCATTGCTCAAGATTTTCGCTCTAAGAGTCACCCTCTTAATGTCACTAGGCCTACAGAAAAATATGGTGTTTCAAGCAACAATGAAGTTCAAACAGAACGAGCTTTGTACGTATACGATGAGTATTTAAGCCAAATATATATGATAAACAAAGCACCTAAACTCTATGTTGAGATCCATGGAAATAGTCGAAATAAGAGTAAAAATAGAATCGAAATTGCGACAGTCGGTATTAATAACAACCAAGCGAGGCGTATTAAATTAATACTTCAAAATGCCTTATCCTCAACAAAATTAACCCAATCAATTTCTATTGAGAATATCGACTATATTTATTACCACGCAACTTCTTCTAAGGCTCAAGGGTCTCTCAGTAAAATTAAACCAGCCCTTCATTTTGAATTTCCTAAGAGCTCCAGAACGATCAGCACAGATGAGGTGGTCGCCTTTCTATCATTTGCTTTACCTAAGCTAGCTCTCGAACTGTTTCCTTAAGATTTATTGAGCACTTACCAATAAATAGTTAAAATATATTTTATTTAATAGGCAAAGACAGTGATATTAGAAATTTTTTTTTCGGCAGGTTGTTTTTGGGGTGTTGAAAAGAACTTTGAAAACATTGATGGTGTCATTGATGTTGTCTCTGGATACTCTGGAGGTAACTATGAAAACCCTAGTTATGAAGATATTCTCAATAATCGTATTCCACAAACTGGGACCTTTCTAGATATTTTAAATAATATTGGTCTTTCGGCTGAAGAGAAAACAAAAAATGACAATGAGTTGGTTAATCATACTGAGACAGTCAGGGTTATTTATGACTCAAGTCAAGTTTCAACTGAATCTTTAATTAAAAACTTTTGGGAGATTCATGACCCTACTCAGCTCAACAGACAAGGAAATGATGTAGGAAACAATTATCGCTCTGCAATTTATTGGACAACTCCAGAACAAAAAGAAATAGCTTATAGAACTAAAGAAGAATTTCAAATACTATTGACAGATCAAGGTTATGGGAAAATTGTAACCGAAATGGCTGCGTTAGAAAAGTTTTGGCCAGCAGAGAGTTATCATCAAAACTATTTATTAAAAAACCCAAACGGTTACTGTCCTGATCACTCTACAGGTGTGAGTTTTTTGAACCAGTCGTCGTCTAAAATTGCTAAAAATGACATAGTTCCCCTTGGAAGTAAAGAGATAATTGTGATTGGGCCTGAGGTAGAAGGGACCTGCCTGTTTTGCTTAGAATTTGAAAAAAAAGTTACTTCAAAATATCAAGGCACCATTCCATTAAGGTCTTCCCCAGCATCCGCTTTGAAAGGATTTGAATTGAACACAGAGACCTGGGCAACGCCAACTATATTTTTTATCGTTGATGGGAAAGAGGTCTGGGCGCACCAAGGAATTATGTCTTCTGAGGAGTTTTACCAAGCTTTGGGAGAATTCAAATTGGGTAAGGATTCCGAGGCTTTTAATGTTGCCTTTAATGATGGAACAGACAGACAATTTTGTAAACAATATGAGATGTTTAAAGATACCCCTGAAGGTATATTCGTAGACAAACTTTCAGGAAGACCACTATTTGATACTGCAGATCGATTTAAATCTAAATCAGGCTGGCTATCCTTTACTAAACCTTTGGATAATGAGGTTTATGAGAAGCTTGACCTTAGTTTTGGTATAGTTCGGACCGAGATAAGGTCTGTTAGCTCTGATATTCATTTAGGTCACGTTTTCAATGATGGACCTGACGGAATGCCGAGGTATTGTATCAATGCAACAGTATTAGAGTTTATACCTAGAAATGGTGTGTAAATATATTGCATATTATTGAACGTAATAGCCGTTCATTTTTTGTTTAAATAACCTTAATCGTTTTATACAAAGTTCAATCTAAGAGTGACATTTACATAGTATTTGGTATACAATTTCTTCCTATGAAATATTTATTAATAATAACCCTTTTATTTGGCATTTTGTTTCCTGTTAATGCTGATAGTAGTCTTTACGAAAGAGGGCGAGCTTATTTTTATGGTGACGGTGTTGAAAAGGACTATGAAAAAGCGCTACTGGCGTTTGAACATGCGGCAAAAACTGGCGATTTAGATGCATTGACTGCTATTGGTATAATGCATATTGTCGGTATAGGAGTTGAACAAAATGACGAGAAAGGACTTGAATATTTAAACAAGGCTGCCAATCAATCACACCCAAAAGCTCAATACTATCTGGGTGCTATGTATTATCTAGGTATCGGAGTACCTTTGGATTTGGATAAAGCTTTCAGCTGGATTAGTTTATCTGCTAATCAGAACTATCTTTTTGCACAGCATAATTTAGCCGAGATGTACGAGAATGGTAAGGGTGTAACTAAGAACCTTGAGAAGGCTTATGAGTATTATCTTATTGCTGCAAGGAAGGACAGCGTAGAGTCACAAATCAAGATTGCTGAAATGTATAAAGAAGGAATCGGTACAGTAAAAAATATAGAAAAAAGTGAGTATTGGTTAAAGCGGATTGAAGAATCGAAAGGAATGAGCCAGTAAGACTGTTCTTTATTAGATCAATATATATTTTTTAAAGGGTGCTAAAATGAACCCTCATCAAATTAAGGCAGCAGTGAGATGGATTACGATATCGTTGTTATAGGGGGAGGGCCTGCCGGCCTAAGCTTTGCCTGCTCTATGTCTGGTTTGAACTTGAATGTTCTTCTTGTTGAAAAGTCACCACTTAAATCGGTTTCAAAACCAAAGCCAGATGGTCGCGAAATAGCGCTCACTCATCATTCCCGTAAAATATTAATAAAACTTGGCGTCTGGGCACTTATTGATGAAGCTAAGGTTAGTCCGCTAAAAGAGGCAAAAGTATTTGACGGAGATTCTGATTCTTTGTTGAACTTTGACGCTAAAAAATCCGCAATTGAAGCTTTGGGTTATTTAGTGCCAAACCATTTGATTAGAGCGGCATTATTTGAAAGAGTCTCGCAAGCAGAAAATGTAACGATTTTGAATGAAATAATTGTTGATGGAGTTAGTACTTCTAATAAGGGCGCAGAAGTTTCACTATCTAATGGCAGAACCATTAAATCTAAATTGGTTGTTGCAGCAGATAGTCGTTTTTCTGAAATTAGGAGAAAGATGGGAATACCTTCGATTATGAAAGATTTCTCCAAGGTAATGATAACAACAAGAATGTCTCACGAAAAGGCTCACAATCATATCGCCTTAGAGTACTTTAATTATGGACACACGTTAGCACTTTTACCACTAAATGGCAACGTTTCATCTGTTGTATTAACTGTTCCAACTGACAAGCTAGATGAGATGTTAGGCCTTGATGAGGAAGAATTTAACGAGATGGCAAGCGATGGTTTTGGTGGCAAATTAGGCCAAATGAAGCAGATAGGAGATCGCCACTCATATCCTCTAGTTGGGGTCTATGCTCAGAAATTTATAGCAACAAGGTTTGCCCTAATTGGCGATGCTGCTGTGGGTATGCACCCAGTAACCGCACACGGTTTCAATTTAGGTTTGAGAGGCCAAGATCTACTATCGTTATCCATTAGTAGAGCGCTTAATAACGGACAAGATATTGGTGCAAACGTAGTACTAAAAGAGTTTGAAAGAAAACAAATCAACCTGTCTAGGTTGATGTATTTTGGTACCAACGGTATTGTTTCATTGTTTACTAATGATGATGTCGCAATTAAGCATCTTAGAAAGATAGTGCTTAAGTTTGCAAACCGATTCCCACCAGTCAAGGCTTTGATTACCCAGCACCTGACAGAATCAAAAAAGAGTAACCTGATACCTTTTTAATTTTAGAAATTATGACAGTTAATTTGAATAATCTCAGAAAGGAGTCTCGACAAAATGGACTAAACAGGTCTGAACTCGATGACAATCCATTTGACCAGTTTTCGTTATGGTTTTTAGAAGCAATTGATATTGTGGCGGGTATTGTTGAGCCCAGTGCTATGAGTTTGGCAACTGCTGATGAGAATGAGATTGGTATTCGCACAGTGCTCCTAAAACATTTCGATGAAAAAGGTTTTGTTTTTTTTACGAACTATGGTTCAAAAAAATCTCAACAAATTGAAGTAAAACCTCAGGCTGCGCTTTTGTTTCCCTGGTTAAACTTAGACAGACAAGTAAAGATCATTGGTAGTATAGAAAAGATAACAACGCTTGAATCAATTAAATATTTTGCTTCAAGGCCAAAGGATTCACAGATCGGCGCCTGGGCTTCAAAGCAATCTTCAACAATCTCCTCAAGAAGTTTATTGGTCAGTCAATTCGAGTTAATGAAAAATAAATTTTCAAAAGGGGAGGTGCCTTTGCCTGATTTTTGGGGAGGTTATCGTGTAATTCCTGAGAGTATTGAGTTTTGGCAGGGCAGAGAGAGTCGACTGCACGATCGTTTCATTTACCAGCGTTCAGAGAATGGTTGGAGTATTAGTCGATTGTCTCCCTAAGGGATTTAATTACTTCTTTTGTCTCTGGAGTTATGCCATGCCAAAAAGCAAAAGCGCTGGCAGCTTGCTCGACCAACATACCGAGACCATCAGTAACTGCAAGGGCAGAGTTTTTCATTGCCCACTCCATGAATGGTGTTTGCTTTCCATACATTAGATCATAACATAGTGCACCAGTCGCAACACCTGATGTAATTTCAGGCATTTTTCCATCCAACGAAGCGCTTGTGGCATTAATGATAATATCTACCGGTTTGGCTTTTATTTGATCCAAACCAAAACCACAAACTTTACCGTACTCACTATAGTTCCTTGCCAATTTTAATGACCTTTCTTTTGTTCGGTTTGCAATTAAAATACGTTCTGGTTGACATTCGAGTAATGGCATTAAGATTCCCTGAGTTGCACCACCTGCGCCCAGTATTAGAATATCTTTGCCCTTGATTGACTGTTGTAAATTATTACAGAGATCATTAACAAGGCCGATTCCATCGGTGTTTTCTCCATAAAGAGTGCCGTTTTTCACTTTAATAGTATTGACAGCACCTGAGGTCTTCGCATTTAAGGTGTATTCATTAACAAGATCGTATGCTTCAACTTTAAATGGGACGGTGATATTGAATCCCAAAGCACCAGAACTAACAAAGTTTTTGGCAGTAACAGTAAATCCGTCTAGCGGCGCTAGGATTTTTTCATAACTAATAGAAAGCCCAATCTGCTTTGCAAATTGGGAATGGATAGTCGGTGACAAGCTATGATGAATAGGATTGCCAATGACAGCGTATTTGTTCATATATCAACCTATTAAGTAATCTTTTCAGTCGATTTGTCAGCAGCCTTTTTAGTCGATTTTTGTTGATCATTTGAAGCAATCTTTTGATTTAGATTTCTATTCTGATTTCGATTTCTGTTTTGGCTCCCCGAACTTTTTTGATTTCCAGAATTTTTTTGATTTCCAGTAATATCCTTTTTTTCGCCTGAAATCTGGTTTTTATTTCGATTCTGGTTTCTATTTCGATTCTGGTTTCTATTTCGATTCTGGTTTCTATTTCGATTCTGGTTTCTATTTTGAGGTCTGGTAGATTTTTGTTGAGGTGTTTCTTGTTTTTCTATAGTAAACATATCAGACAGCTTACTCATGAATGAAATCTTCTTTTCAGGTATTTTAGTTGAAGGGTGGTTAGCTGAAATAACTGGTAATTCCTCCTTTTCAAGGTAATTAATTTCGTTGGGATTGATTTGAGGCTTTGATATACTTTGGAAGCTTTTTTGGTGTAATTTTTTGTCACCCTTTTGCTTATTTATGCTGAAGTTGGGAAAATGCATATATTGGTTAGGTAGCAGGGTTACCTTAATACCGTGCTTAACCTCCATTTCGATTATATTTTGTCTTTTTTCATTAAGAAGATAAGTGACCACTTCAACACTTGACTGGATTGTAATATCACCATTAGTTTTGTTGGAGTTAAGTGAGTCTTCAAGTTCACGAACAATCTTAAGTGCTAGTGTAGGTATGGTTGGTGTTGTTCCACTTCCATTGCATTGCGAACAGGCTTTGCCTGTTGACTCTGCTACTGAGCTCATTAATCGCTGCCGTGACATCTCTAGAAGACCAAATCTTGATATTGTTCCAATTTGAACGCGTGCACGGTCATTGGCTGTTGCTTTTTCCATGGCTTTTTCGATAGACACTCTATTTTCTTCTGGGACCATATCGATGAAGTCAATAACGATTAAACCTCCAATATCTCTTAGCTGTAATTGAATAGCAATTTCTTCTACAGCATCTTTGTTTGCTTTAAAGGCTGTGTCTTCAATACTGGTGCCTCTGGTTGACCGCGCAGAATTAATGTCGATAGCTGTTAATGCCTCTGTTGCATCAAATACAACTGTTGCTCCAGATTTAAGTGTCACTTCTCTTTTAAAAACACTTTTGACCTGTGATTCGACACTCATGTGAGCAAACAAAGAATGTTCTGTAATATCGAAATACTTAATTCGATCTAGATAATGTGGCATCACAAAGCTAACAAAGTCTCGAGCATTTTGATAGGTTTCGAGGTCGTCAATTATAACGCTATCGGTATCTTCTCTAAGATAGTCACGTAGAGCTCTTACAGTTATGTCACTCTCTTGATAAATTAAAAAAGGTTCGTCACGATTCTTTGTTGCCGTTTTAATAGACTTCCAAAGTTGCGTCAAATGGTCTACTTCCCATTGTAATTCTTCAAGGCCTTTTCCTGCACCTTCTGTACGAATTATAAGTCCTGAATGTTTTGGGATTTGCAACTTTGGTAAAAGATTTTTTATATCTTGTCGGTCAGTTGCATTAATCTGCCTTGAGATTCCAGCACTTTTTGGATTATTGGGGGTAAGAATCATGTAGGCACCAGCCATGTTGATGTAAGTACTAAGAGCGGCGCCCTTGTTACCTCGCTCTTCCTTTTCAACTTGAACGATAATCTCTTGACCTTCCTTGAGAATGTCACTGATTGTTAGTTTTTCGCCTTTGGGTTTGATGCCATGAGCAAAGAAATCTGAAACCTCTTTGAACGGAAGAAATCCGTGTTTTTCTTTTCCGTAATCTACGAATGCAGCCTCAAGAGACTGTTCTACACGGGAAATTCGTGCTTTATATATGTTGCCTTTAGTTTTCCGATTTAGGCTGGTTTCAATATTTAAATCAGTTAGTTTCTGACTCCTTACTATGGCCACTCGAATTTCTTCTTTGTGAGTGGCGTTGATGAGAATATGATTCATGATAAAGTCCTATAATATCTGGACTATTGAGTACGTACAAAGCCTCAATACTTGTGTATTGAATTGGAATAAAGGGTTGATTAAAGTGATTCATCAATTACTAAATAGTGTCCTGTATGTGGCGTCAATAAGCCCAATAAATTACCTTAATTTGATTATTTTTTCTATTAAGGTGTATGTAAAAAATTCTTGTTGGTCGAAAAAAAATGTTCGACGTAGAAATTATACCATAGATAGTCTAATTTACCTATTTACTGATTAAGGCTACGACCACCATCGATGTTGATAACCTGACCCGTAATATATTTGGCATCTGCTAAAAATAACACCGCTTCTGCAATGTCATTTGGTGAGCCTTGCTTCTTCAGGGTTATTCTATCGATAATTATCATTTTTTCTTTTTCGGATAGCTGGGAGTCATCTTGAGGCCAGAGAATTGAACCTGGAGAAATACCGTTAACTCTGATATTAGGTGCCAATTCCTTAGCTAGTGTCTTTGTGAGCATTTTCATGCCAGCTTTTGAAATATTATAGATGGAAAATTTTTTCAATGGTCGGTCGGAGTGAATATCAATAATATTGACGATACTTCCTTGGCTGGTTGCTAGTATTTTACTTAGTCCTGTAGCAAGAAAAAAAGGTGCTCTAAGGTTAATATTGATTATATTATCCCAGTCCTCAATTGTGCTATTTTCTGTCAAAGTTGGGTAGAAAACTGAGGCATTATTAACTAGTAAATCTAATGATTTTATTGTTTGGGTTAACTTTTTAATGGCTTTATTGTCTCCAAGGTCAGTAATTACTACTTGAGCAGAATCATTTCGCTTAGAGTTAAGTTCATGGCATAGCGCCTGTGCGATCTCTTCTGACTGGTGGCAATGGATTATGACTTTGTAGCCATCTTCATGAAGTGTTCTGACTATTTGAGCACCAATTCGCTTTGCTCCACCTGAAATTAATGCTGTCTTCATAAATATATTAATAAATAAAAATAATCTGGTAAGTCAATTTAATCTATTGTAGCGAAACAGATACAATCAGAGTATAAAATAATTTTGCATATGAAACTCGAAAACATTATATCTCAATCAATTAATGAAAATGGTAAGCCCATAGGTTTTGATGTATTTATGAATTTTGCTCTATATAACCCTGAGCTAGGTTATTATCGCTCCAGTTCGAATATATTTGGTCATCAAGGAGATTTTATTACAGCTCCTGAGACTTCTGATTTGTTTGGCTATTCAGTTGCCAAGCAATGCGCACAAATTATTGATGGTAGTGATGATATATTAGAATTTGGAGCTGGCACTGGTGTCTTAGCAACACAGGTTTTATTTGAATTGAGTCGACTAAAATCTCTACCAAAAAAATACTATATTATGGAATTGAGTGGGCAATTAAAGCAACAACAGAAACAAACTATTTTCAGTGTGTTACCTGAACTTATTAATCGTGTCGAATGGCTAACAAAGCTTCCAAGTGGCTTTTCTGGTGTGGTGATTGCGAATGAAGTACTTGACGCGATACCTGCAAAAAGATTAATCTTTTCTGGTGGTTGTTTTGTGGAGTTAGGTGTTGACTTTGTTGACGGAAATTTTCAATGGAAAACACTCGATGAGCCTTACTCAAACTCTTTAACTACATTACCTACTATTTGTGATGAGGGGTATACCACAGAAGTTAACTTACAAGCTCTGGCATGGATTGATTCTTTATACAGCACTATGAATAAAGGCACTGTACTGTTGATTGATTATGGCATGGATCGAAATGAATATCATCACCCTCAGCGTAATGAAGGGACTTTGCGTTGTTATTATAAACACAAGTCCAGTGACAACCCCTTTAACAAAATCGGTAAACAAGATATTACGACTTCGGTTAATTTTTCAGATATCGCTGAGCGTGCTGTGGAAGTTGGATTTGAGCTTTCGGGCTATTGCACTCAATCGATGTTCTTGATATCCCTGGGTATTGAGAATTTTTTGCTTGAAGAGGAAGACGATGAAAAACGCAATTCACTCGCTCAAGAAATCAAACAGTTAGTCTTGCCAAGTGCGATGGGTGAAACTTTTAAAGTGTTAGCATTGTCAAAAAAACAAGCAGTAAAATTAGATGGTTTTAGAGAACAAAATCTTTTAAATAAGCTTTAAATAATTAACTATGGATATTATTCAAACAATCACCCTATCACTGATCCAGGGTTTGACTGAGTTTTTGCCAATATCATCTTCAGCACACCTAGTATTGTTGCCAAAATTATTCGCTTGGCCTGAACAGGGATTAGCTTTTGATGTTGTCCTTCATTTTGGAACTCTGTGCGCAATTATTTACTACTATCGCAATAGTTTGATTGTGATGAGTCAAGACTTCATCAGTTCAATTCACACAAAAAAAATGGAAGGAGAGGCGTTGCTTGCTTGGGGTGTTTTGTTGGGAACAATTCCGGTAGGACTAGCTGGAATTTTCTTTAAAGATAGTATTGAACTAAACTTAAGATCAATCGAAATAATAGCATTTGCGACGCTTTTTTTCGGCCTCTTATTGGGTTTCTCTGACTGGTTAAATCGTTTTCTTGGTCGCAGTCGTGAATTAGTTAGAGGTTCTGACATTTTAATTATCGGATGTTTTCAGGCTTTGGCTTTGATACCTGGTACATCTCGTTCTGGTATTACCATTACTGCGGCACTTTTAATTGGATTGTCTAGGTCTTTATCAGTTAAGTTTTCCTTTTTATTGTCAATTCCTGTGATTGCAATGGCAATGATTGTAATGACATTTGATTTAGTTAATCAAGTAGACAACGTTGACTGGTCGTTACTGTTGTTAGGATTTATAATTTCGGCAATTACTGCCTACGCAACAATTGTTTTCTTTATCCGCTTAGTTGAAAGGATTGGACTACTACCGTTCGTCATTTACCGACTATTATTAGGAGTACTATTATTAACGATTTAAAGCCACAACCAATTTATCGAAAAGATTACACACCAAGCTCTCACCTAATCAGAACTACCGAGCTTGAATTTGAACTGAAAGATGATGAAACAATCATTTCTTCTCGAATTTCTTTTTATAAAAATCCTAAGGTTAGTAAGAAACCAAAAGAACTCTTTCTTAATGGTGAATCTCTAGAATTGCTGTCAATCAAAATAAATAGCACAAAGGCAAACTATGAACTCAAAGATGACGGTTTATTGTTAATTGAGCCGCCAGATAGTTTCATTTTAGAAACAACAGTTCGTATTCATCCTGAAAGCAAAACTAATCTTAATGGTCTCTATCAGTCGAGTGGCAACTTCTGTACTCAGTGCGAGGCTCATGGATTTCGACAGATAACCTATTATCTCGATAGGCCCGACATTCTAAGCGTTTTCACGACACACATTAAAGCAAACAAAGATAAATATCCAATTCTACTCAGTAACGGTAATCTAGTTGAAGAGTCCAGTTCTTATGCTATATGGCATGACCCAGCACCAAAGCCTTGCTATCTGTTCGCTTTGGTTGCTGGAAAATTAGATTACCTACAGGACAAATACACAACAGCAACAGGCAGAGAGGTTGACCTAAGACTCTATGTCGAACCCCACAACATGCACAAAACTGACTTTGCGATGGCTTCACTTAAAAAAGCCTTTGCTTGGGAAGAGGAGAGGTTTAATCTTAGCTATGATTTAGATATTTACATGATCGTTGCTGTGGATGATTTTAATATGGGTGCTATGGAAAATAAGGGGCTAAATATTTTTAACTCTGACTGCGTTTTGGCTAACCAAGAGACAACTGTAGATGAAGGCTTTATTAGAATTGAGTCAATTATTGGGCACGAGTATTTTCATAACTGGACAGGTAATCGCGTCACTTGCCGTGACTGGTTTCAGTTAAGTTTAAAAGAGGGATTGACGGTATTCAGAGACCAAGAATTTTCTTCAGACATTCGCTCAAGAGCCATACAACGAATCAAAGATGTGGTTACTTTGAAGACCTACCAGTTTTCCGAGGACTCAGGTCCCATGGCTCATCCTGTAAGGCCCGAATCTTATATTTCAATGGATAACTTTTATACTGCGACCGTTTACGAAAAGGGTGCTGAAGTAATCCGTATGATCCACACAATACTTGGAGAAGAAGGATTTCAAAAAGGGATGCAGCTATATTTTCAGCGCCACGACGGCGATGCAGTCACCATTGATGACTTTGTGGCGAGTATGGCGGACGCGAATAACTTCAATTTTGAGCCATTCATGTCTTGGTATAGTAAATCAGGAACACCCGAAGTTGAAGTAATTGATGAGTATGATTCAGACTCGAAAATTTATCGAGCTACTTTTACTCAAAAAAATCAGCAAGAGCCTTTCATTATGCCAAATACTTTTGGTTTACTAGATGACAACGGAAGCGAAGTTGCATCTGGCATGGTTCTTATTGATGAGTTGGAAAAAACTATTGAATTTGATGGCATAAAGAGCAAGCCAACACCCTCTTGGTTTAGAGGTTTATCTGCTCCCATAAAGTTTAATTCTAACCTAACAGTTAGCGATAAACTTTATTTAAGTGCTAACGACACTGATCCTTATAATCGTTGGGACAGTATTCAAGGTCTATGGTTGGATTATATTTTGATGCCAGAAAAAATTGATCAAAAAGGCCTCTTTGAAATGCTAAAAAAACTCCTCCAAGAGGAATCTGATTTGGCTTTACTTTCTGAGATGATGACATTGCCGTCAGAACGAATCATTCACCAAAAGGTTGGGAAAATTAATGTCGTAGAGGTCAATCAAAAACGTGAAAATGTTAACTTCTGTGTTATTAAGTATTTAGAAGAGCTTTTACTAAGCAAATACAAAGAATTAAATCACAACAAGACTTTTGATTTATCTACCCAATCAATTGGTGAGCGCGCTTTAAAAAATAGATGTTTGTCTTATTTGGTGAAGAGTGGTGAATATGAATTGGCCTATAAACAGTTCAATCATGCTAAATGTATGAGCGATCAATTATCATCTTTTCAAGCACTTGTAGAAAACCATAATCCTTACCAGAAGGAAGTGATAGAGCGTTTTTATGAACTTCACCATGCAGACGCCCAAACAATTGATAGATGGTTTAGTGTGCAGAGCATGTCGCCTAGTACTTCTGTGGCAGAAATTAGAGAGCTCATGAGTCATAAACTATTCACGATGAAAAATCCAAATAGGGTGCGCTCAGTGTTCGGTTCATTTTCCCAAAATCACATCCAGTTCCATTGCCAAAAAGGTTATCAGTTGATGACTGAAGTGATTATCGAGTTGGATGCATTGAATCCACAAATTGCAGCAAGATTTGCAAGTATCTTTAATCACTGGAGGCGATTTACGTCTCACTACTCTAAACTACAAAAGGCTGAACTTAAAACCATCAGCGAAGTCGATAACCTGTCTAATAATGTTTATGAAATTGTTCACATTGCTCTAGAAGGTAAGACCTGATGTTGTCGACTGAAGTACAAAAATTATCAGAGCTATTAGTTGCCAATGGCTTGACTATCTCTGTGGCTGAATCTTGCACTGGTGGTTCTCTCTCTAGAGTCCTGACTAGAATACCTGGCGCCTCCTCCTATTTTGATAGCGGCTATATAACTTATAGCAATCAATCAAAGATTGAGATGCTTGGTGTCGATATTCAAACAATTAAAACTTATGGCGCAGTCAGTGAAGAGGTTGCTCTCGAAATGGTGATCGGTGTTAGCACTAAATCTCATTGCGATGTTGCGGTATCAATAACTGGAGTGGCAGGTCCAACTGGCGGAACGTCTGAAAAACCTGTGGGTATGGTATGTTTTGGCTTTTCCTGTGATGATAAAACGAGTACAAGTACACAACTATTTTCTGGCGACAGGGCAAGTATTATTTCTCAGAGCGTTTCGTACGCTTTGAGGCAAATCTCTTTGAAGTTTTGATGGATCCTTGTACAGTTTCAGTAGCGCCAATGATGGATTGGACTGATAAGCATTGCCGTTATTTTTTTCGCTTACTTAGCACTTGTACACAGCTCTATACCGAGATGATTACCTCGAAGGCGATCTTGAGAGGAGACAAGAATCGATTGCTAGACTATAACTCTAGAGAGCACTCATTGGTTCTTCAGCTTGGAGGGTCTAATCCAAAAGAAATGTCTCAGTGTGCTCAGATAGCAAAACAGTGGGGTTATGACGAGGTTAACATAAACGTCGGTTGTCCATCTGATCGAGTACTCTCAGGCAGCTTTGGTGCATGCCTAATGAAAGAGCCCGACTTAGTGGCGTCTTGTGTTGAAAGTATGATTGATGCAAGTGACATACCAGTTAGTGTTAAAAGTAGAATTGGAATCGACGATATGGAGACTTACGATCAGCTTAGTGGCTTTGTAGCCCGTATTCATGAAAAGGGTTGTCAGCACTTTATCATACATGCTCGTAAGGCTTGGCTTCAGGGCTTAAGTCCAAAAGAAAATCGTACCATACCACCACTAAACTATCCTTGGGTTTATCAACTTAAGAAGGATTTTCCTCAACTCAAGATAACTTTGAATGGGGGTATTACTGGATGTAAAGAGGTTATTGAACACCTTGATTATGTAGATGGAGTGATGTTGGGAAGGGCAATTTATCATCAACCTTATCTATTGATAGATATTGACAGCAGAGTTTTTGGGAAAAAAAATATTTTCAGAACTCGAGAACAAGTTCTCGTCGACTATATGGATTATATTAAAAAGCAACTCAAAGAAGGCGTTCCAATCAGAGCAATGACTCGTCATATATTGGGCTTATATCATGGTCAAGATAATGCAAAATTTTTTCGTCGTTTGCTGAGTGGCAAGACGGTCGAATTAGGTTACTTAGATGATTGGTTAGAATTTATAAAAAAATAGTTGAACAGTGATTGGATGGGCTCAATAGTTTGGTAAAATTTTCATTAAAAATATTTATCTTGTATTAATTAATTATGGCTGGCAGAAACGATTACATAGCGAGTATTGATATCGGGACAGACAAGATTGCCGTATTGGTTGCTGAAAAGGAAGATGATGACAAATTGCGCATTATTGGGCACAATATTAGCCCATCTGATGGGGTTAGTAAGGGTTCAATTTCTGCAATCGACCCACTTTCTCGAGCAATCTCAAAGGCGTTAGATCAAATTGATAAGAGTTTTAAATTAGAGATAGGATTGGTTCGTGTTAATCTTTCGGATACCCACCTTACCTGTATTGATGGGTACGGCAGACAACCAATTACCGAGGTTGTTACTTCAGATGATGTCGACAAAGTGCTTGCTTCTGCAAGTGCAATACCCACTCCTGCCAACAAGGAAAAACTTCACACTATCAAGAAGAAATTCATCATCGATGAAGATAATATCGTTGATAACCCTGAGAGGATGGAGGCAGAAGTTCTTGAATCCAAAGTGCATATTGTGACTGTTTCAAGTGCGAGTGTGAGAAATATTGAAAGCTGCTTAAAGAAGTGCGACTTAATGTTAGAGAAGGATGGCATTGTGCTTGACTCGATTGCAAATTCCGAAGCGATACTAACTCAAGAGGAGAAAGATGGAGGAGTTTGCTTGATTGATTTTGGAGCTGGCGTTACTAGCTACTCTGTTTTTCATGACGAGGGTATTGTTTATAATGGTGTCATTTCAATGGGTGGTGATGACATTACCCAGGATATTGCTGTTGCTTTTGATACTTCATTTGAGGAGGCAAAGAGACTTAAAGAGGATTATGGCTGTGCTAAATCATCGATCATCAATAATGAACAGTTTGTTGAATTTGTACAGGCAACCAATAAGGATTCTCATCATCTATCAAGTCTTCAATTATCAGAAGTCATTGAAGAGGCTTATGTATATATTCTATCGACATTGAAAAATGAATTAAGGCATCACAATTTGGAGGCAAATATCAAATCGGGTTTTGTTTTGTGTGGTGGCGGGGCACAGGCCATGGGATGTGAAGTGCTGGTGAGAGAATTCTTCACCCGACGAGTTAAAATAGGGGTAGTGCAACGTGATCGGATTTCAGGTCTAGAAACGATCCTTATGGATTATCGATATGCGAGTTCGATTGGACTTTTATTGTATCAGGAGGATCTATCACAAGAAGATTTCATAATGTCAAGAAGAAGGGGTGGCGTTATCGAGAAAATAAAAGAGGCAATAACAGGGAACTTCTAATCCATGGTAAAGCAAAGAACAATTAAGAAAACTGTAAAAGCTCGTGGAGTTGGTATTCACAGTGGCAAACTTGTGAATATGACATTGATTCCTGCTGAGCCTGACCATGGTGTTGTTTTTAAGCGACTAGATGTAGGTGGTAGGCAAGTTCACGCCCATAGCGCATTTGTTAACGAGGTTGTGTTGTCAACTGGGCTTGAATCTCAGGGTGTTAAGGTTTCTACTATAGAACATTTAATGTCTGCTCTATCTGCACTCGGTGTTGACAATGTTTTGGTGGAGTTGGACTCATTTGAGGTACCAATTATGGATGGCTCTTCTGCGCCTTTTGTTTTTTTGGTTCAGTCAGCTGGGATAGAAGAGCAGGCTGCACCAAAACGATTTATCGTAATTAAGAATACTATAAGGGTTGAAAACGGCGAATCATGGGCACAAGTTTCGCCACACAATGGCTTCAAAGTGACTCTAGAAATTGACTTTGAACATAAAAAGATTAAAGAGAGTGGTCAGAAATTGACAATTGATTTTGCCGAACAGTCTTACTTAAAAGAAATCTCTCGTGCACGAACATTTGGTTATGAAAGAGATGTTGAGATGCTGCAAAAGCAAAATCTTGCTTTGGGGGCTAGTATTGACAATGCAATCGCCCTTTCTGATGATGATATTCTTAATGAGGATGGGATGCGATACCATAACGAATTTGTAAAACACAAAATATTAGATATCGTCGGCGACCTTTTTCTATTAGGGGGTAACGTAATTGGACACTATGAAGGTTACAAGACTGGTCATATGCTTAATGATCAATTACTTTCCGCGATACTTTCTCAACCTCAAGCATTCAGTATTGAAACTT
>Ga0257111_1000495_pt1 | contig 16289 bp, 9 predicted proteins | sample LP_taG_6_FD_191567 | JGI IMG/M metagenome (GOLD analysis project Ga0257111, IMG submission 191567) | Marine microbial communities from Northeast Subartic Pacific Ocean, Canada - LP_J_2015_P26_500m | ecosystem: Environmental > Aquatic > Marine > Oceanic | place: Canada: Northeast Subartic Pacific...
TGCTGCTCCTGATGGGGGGCTCTCGACCCTAAGTCTGCCGTCCGGAGTATATGGTGTACTGATGTACCTAATCATAGCCCCGTTCATGTACTGGCGGATTAATTCGGTCGAAACTTAGGGTTGGATATGCGAATAACACGGCTAACAGTTGGGACGAACGGCTAAAGCCTGAGGGTGGTCGAGTTCACTCATGCGTTTCGCTCTAGTTGTGCTGACGCTACTGCTTCTAGCTCCTGTGGGTACCTCCTTCGCCGAAGTCGTGGAAGATGACATAGAGCCGTTCGAAAACGATTCGATAATGCCGACTTACTCCCGTGCAGTGCAACTGGCTTTCGCCCGCGTCTCGAACATAGAAAGTTACGACAGTGCCGAGCTGTCCGGAGCGTATTCGTGGCTCGTTGTGACGGGGATTCCCATGGAGGAACACTTCGCGACCATAGGCTCTCCTGACGAAACCGAGGAGGCCCCCATTCTCAGGGGCGCCTACATCTGGACTTACAGGAATCCTCGGGATGCCCTGGAGAGCCTTGGAGACTCGCTTGATGCCGATGAGATAGAGTCATTCTCCCCCATGTTAGAGAAGTTCCATTCTCCCAGATTCACACCGAACGATCCGGAGTTCGACGAACAATGGCACCTGAACAACTCCGGGCAGACTAGCGGCGGTGTTGTTGGAGAAGACGCCAATGTGACGGGCGTCTGGGAGAAGTACAACGGCTATGGGGTCGTCATCAGCGTGGTGGACGACGGGCTGCAATGGAACCACTCCGACATCCAACCACATTACTCTTCAGCCCACTCCTATGACTGGTGCGACGATGACGGTGATCCCTCGCCTTCTGGGTTTAATGGCCACGGCACCTCTGTCGCGGGAGTCGCTGGCGCTGTAGGCAACAATTCAATCTACGTTTCTGGGGCGGCCTTCGGGGCTACCATAGCCGGATCTACGCTGATTGCCTGCGGCCTCGACGACAGTCTGGAGTCCGACGCACTGGGCTACCACAACGATGACATAGACATCTACACCAACTCATGGGGCCCTTATGACGATGGGGTGAGGCTCGAGGGTCCCGGCCCGCTTACTGTGGCGACCATAGAGAACTCTGCCTACAACGGTAGGTCCGGACTCGGCAACATATACACATGGGCAGCCGGGAATGGACTAACCGCAAATGATAATTCCAACTATGACGGATATGCAAACAACAGGTATACAATCGCTGTAACAGCGATAACCCACATGGGCCAGCAGTCATGGTATGCCGAACCAGGGGCTAACATCCTTGTTGCATCGCACTCGGATGGCGATGGAGAGGGAATCACCACCACCGAAATGGGAGGGGGGACGACCGACAGTTTCGGAGGCACCTCTAGCGCCACCCCTCTAGTAGCTGGGATCATCGCCCTAATGCTAGAGGCGAACGAGAATCTCACCTGGAGGGACGTGCAACACATCCTTGTCAGGAGCGCTCGAGAGATGGATATCGGTGACGTCTCTTGGGAAATGAACGGAGCGGGGCACATGGTCTCCCATAAGTACGGATTTGGAGCGGTGGATGCAGGTGCTGCGGTCTCATTGGCTGAGAACTGGACCAGCAGTGGCCAAGAGTCGAATGCCAGCTTCGGCCCCTACACACCGAGTACCGATATTCCGGCTGGATCGACCGATTGGACTGAGTTCAGCGTCGATGTCCCAGTGGACTTGCAACTGGAATCGATCGACGTCTTAGTGGATATCAGCCATCCCAGTCGCGGTGACCTCGACATCGTCCTTCGGTCACCGTCGGGCAAAGAGTCGTGGCTTGCCGAGGAACACTCTGACTCTTCGAACGATTACTCGAACTGGATGTTCGGCACAGTGCACCACTGGGATGAGTCTTCGACTGGTAACTGGACTCTCAAAATCAGGGACTCGGTGGCCTCTAACAGCGGTACCCTGAACGCCTGGGAGTTGATTTTTCACGGTGTTGGGAATGTCTCCGACTTCGACGGTGACGGATGGCCAGACTACAATGACGAGGACGACGACGACGACGGCTGGTCTGACCTCGACGAGGGATTGTGTGGCACAGACCCGTTTGACTCGGGCTCCCTCCCGTCGGACAACGACCTGGATGGCATTTGCGACGAGGTGGACCCTGACGACGATGATGATGGGGCCGAAGATGTGGAAGAGATCGCTTGCGATACGGATCCCATGAATGCGAGTTCCTCACCAAATGACGCTGATTCGGACGGGACGTGCGACTTCGTAGACGAGGACGATGACAACGATGGGTTGTCAGACTACAATGAGACCGAGGTCTATGGCACGGACCCGTTCGACAACGACACCGATGACGACGGGCTGAGCGACTATGACGAGATCATCACCTATGGGACCAAAGCCGATCAATCGGACACAGACCAAGATGGACTGAGTGACTACGACGAGGTAATCACTTACGGAACTGACCCGCTGAGCTCCGATTCGGATGGGGATGGGCTGATTGACCCCGATGAGTTGCAAATATGGTTCTCAGACCCGCTCACCTACGACCCCGATAACGACTCGGACTCATACTACCACTTCCAGGATTGCGATGACGACGACCCTGACGTTTTCCCAGGGGGACTCGAGCTTCTCAATGGCATCGATGATGACTGCGACGATCTTGTCGACGAGGGCTTCAACGACACAGATGCGGATGGGGACGGTCTATTCGACTGGTCCGAGTACCACGTCCACGGGACCAACATCACCAATGCCGACACCGACGGCGACGGTCTGAACGACTCGTTTGAGATAGAAACGCTAGGCACCGACCCGCTTTTGACAGACGCTGATGCTGACCAAGACGGCTACTACTGGTTCGAGGACTGCGACGATGAGAACTCAAACCGCACGCCCAATCTTGCTGAGTCCTTGGATGGCGTCGATAACGACTGTGACGATCATGTCGACGAGGATTTCTGGTCGGTTGACACCGACCTCGATGGGCTCACCGACTACGAGGAGTTCCACAACTACTCCACAGACCCCTATGACGGGGACTCGGACGACGACGGCCTTCCAGACGGGATCGAGGTGAACGACTTCGACTCGGACCCGCTTTCTACAGACTCAGATGCTGACCTAGACGGCGTCTACTGGTTCGAGGACTGTGACGACGACGACTCTAGCGTGCAGCCAGCTTCGCATGAGACGGCTCTTGATGGTAAGGACAACGACTGCGATGGGGAGATTGACGAGGACTTCAGGGACCTCGACTCGGACGGCGACCTAATCTCCGACTATGACGAGTATCACAATCACTCCACTAACCCCGGATTAATGGACACGGACCAAGATGGGCTCGACGACGGGACCGAGTTGCTCGTGAAGATGTCGGACCCACTTTCGTTTGACTATGACAAGGACCAGGACGGCTTCTACTGGTTCGAGGATTGCGACGATCAGAGGGGGAGCACCTATCCTGGAGCGAATGAGCTTTGGAACGGCGTGGATGATGATTGCGACGAACTCGTCGACGAGGGCCTTGACAGGTTGTCAATTCTGAGAACTGACCCTCCCTATACCGAAGAAGCGGTTTGGGACTCTGCGAACGAGTCGCTTGAAATCACAATCTCTGGAATCTCTGGGGATGTGGACAAGACGATTACATGGATGTACGATGAGTTGAACGTGGGGGAGCATGGAATCTCCCGTGCGGGGTACTCCCTTGCTTCTTACGTCAGTTCGGACGGAATGCGACTGTTCCTACCTCCGATTGATTGCAATCAGCCTATCACTGACCTGGAGGTGCAACTCTGCTCCGAAGGAAACGCAGTACAGACTATCACGGCTAGGATAGCCGACTCCGGAGAGGACACGGAGATAGTGTGGGAGATCACCGTAAAGGTGTGGTTCAAGCCAACGTCATCCTCTGGTAGCTTGGTTGCCTCTCTGTACCAAACTGCGGGAATACTGGGGTTGGTTATCTTCGTAGTCGGAATCACAGCAGCAGGCGTAATCGCCGGAATGAGAGTTGCTCACAATCGAAAGCTGCAGGATGCCCTCGAGGCCTATGGCGTCTCTCCTGAGCGACTTGCCGTAAGACCTGAGAGCAGGGGTCTGAACCTCCCATCTGCCCCCGACATACCAGGAATCTCGAGCGATGATGGAATTGACGAGCGCTAGCTCACTAACTGTCGTCCTCTTCCTCTTCTGCAGATTCCGAAGGACCCCATTCTGCATCGGGCGAACCTCCAGACCACTCTCCGAAGACCGCGATGTCCTCGATGTCTTCGTCCTCCCTCCAAGGCGGATCCCCGTCAGAACCGCTGATGATTAGGCAGCCCTCCTCGTCCAGCCTCCTCCTGAGCGTCGCAGCGCCCCTCCTCACCGGCAGCAAGTGACCGATCGGGGATCCCGAGTTGACGAATGGGTGCGTCGCGGTGCTAATCAGGAGGCCACGGGTTGGGGATGTCATGTCATGGCTCTCTCCCGGTATCTCCGGATCGGTCACAGTAGCGACAATCTCTCCCTCCTCGACGAAGCTCCCTGCCGGAGCGAGGACGTCGAGCAAGCCGCCTTGGTCGGAACGGATCCAGACCGAGCCCGAGGCTAGTATTCGGAACCTAGGCTTGCTGGGATATCCAGGAAGCATCCTCAGACTTCTCAGGAGGTTAATCACCCCATACATCGATATCTGCACTGATTCCGGGTCAGCTTCGTCGGAGCCCCCTCCCTCGAAGGTGATGCAAGCGAGGTCATTGTCGTTGGTCATGCGTCGGAGCGATCCCCTCGGGCCCTTGCTATCGAGGATGGTCTCGATGCCAAATGCCCTTGCAGTGCGATTGCTTGCTGGGTGAGCGAGGTTCGCCCGAATTTGAGGAAGGTTGGTCCTTCCCTTGGCGGCAGTGTGGAAATCGACGATGTAGTCGCTGCCTGCAATGACCTTAGTCCACAATCCATGGGCAACTCTCGATGTGGTGTTGCTGTCCGGATTACCGGGAAATGACCGATTTAGATCCCTGCCATCTGGGAAGTATCTGACCCTCCTGCGATATCCCGGGAGGTTGGTTATCGGGACAATCCTGAGGGTGCCCGCGAGGACACTGGGGTCGATGACCCTGTCCTCTCCCATGAAGTTGGGTCCGCAAAGGTAGGTCAGTGCGAGTGGCCCGACGAGCTCATCTCCGTGAACCGCGCCGAGTAAGGTCACCACTGGCCCTGGTCTGGAGCCGTGTACAACGCTCACGGGAATCGGCCAAGACTCCCCGATTTCTACCTCCAATAGATCGTATTCCAGATGTCTGATCGTGCCGGGCTTGATTCTCTTCCTGAGAAAATTGTGATTCTTCGTCCCCCCGTTCCTAGACCACTTCTTGGGCGTCTCCCCGACCTCCCCAAGTGCCTTCTCAATCTCCATCCTCCTCTTCATCGGAATCTGGTTGGCAATCTTGATGGGGGCGTAGCGCCTTCGTTTCGCCCTCAGAGCCGGTTTCGCAGGGGCGGGCTTAGCCTGTGCTTCGCCGTCGGTCGATTCGTCCACGTTCACTGTGCCCGGGATGGATTGGGGAATTAATATGATGCGCAAGGCTGGAAATGGGAATCATTCAATTCCCATGGGCTCCCAAGTGGCATCATGGGTTCTGGGACGGGGCAATCAGTCCAAGAGAGGTATGCCCCAAGCAGCATCTGCTTCGGCTGCGGCCCGGCAAATCAGAAGGGCCTCAGAATCAGGTCTTTCCGAACCGGAGGAGGGCTCGAGATGGAGTTCGACCCCAGAGACGAGCATCAAGCGTTTCCAGGGATGATTAACGGCGGAATTATCGGGACCCTGCTTGACTGTCATGGAAACTGGACTGCGGCTATGGCGCTGATGGATCAGTTCGGCGCATCAGAGCCCCCGTGTACGGTTACCGCATCCTACAACATCAAGCTCAGGCGACCGACCCCCCATGGAGTGAAGTTGCAAGTGAAGGGCGAGGTGGTTGGTATCGATGGTGATAGGGCTAGCATCAAGATGAAGTTGGTCGCCGATGGGGAGATCTGCGCGACGGGAGAGGGGCTGTTTGTCGCAGTCAAGGAAGGCCATCCGGCCCATCACAGATGGAACTGACCATCGACTCGGTATCCTTTAGAACAGCCGAATCCAAGTCCCCCTATGGACGATGGGGAAGTCAGTGAGATGCCTAGTCTGAGTGACTTCGACATCGATCCCAGATTGAAAGCGATGCTCGAGGAGTCTTGGGGCATAGAGCGTCTGTTCCCCCCCCAGGCAGAGGCCTTGCCGCACGCGCTCAGCGGCAAGAACCTGATACTGGCCATACCTACGGCGAGCGGCAAGTCCCTAGTAGCCCACATTACACTCGCGCACAGGTTGGCCAATGACTTGGAGGGCTCGAGGGGGGTTTACATCGTTCCACTCAAGGCGCTGGCGTCTGAGAAATATGAGGAACTGAGGGAAATCTCCGCGGGCCTCGGACTAAGAGTAGGACTTGCGATAGGTGATCGGAGCGGCGAGATGATCGCCATCGAAGACACCGACATTCTCGTCTGCACCAGTGAGAAATTCGACTCTATGCTAAGAGGGAGGCCGTCGATAATGGATGACATCGGCATTGTAGTCGCAGACGAGTGCCACCTGTTGCAAGACCCCAGAAGGGGTCCCACGTTGGAGATTATCCTTTCAAGAATACGCCACAGAAGAAGCGATGTTCAATTGTTGGCTCTTTCAGCCACCATCGGTAACGCCGAAGAGATGGCGGAATGGTTAGATGCCGAATTGATTCGCTCTGACTGGAGACCTGTGACTCTCTATTCGGGCACGCTGACGGGTCTGGACCTCAGATACCATTCCGTCGAGAGTCCATTAGGTGACAAGGGGGGCGGATTACCCGAACCCAAGCGCCTCGAGGGCGGTACTCAGAAGAATCTCCACGCTCTACTCGACGACACCTTCGAATCCAAGAGGCAGCTCCTAGTATTCGTCTCATCGAGGTCTGCGGCCCAGAAGGAAGCGAGGGAGCTTTCCAAGCACCTCAGACGACGAGTCGCCGAAGGTGACGCGAACATCACTACGGAGGACGTTGAGGATTGGGATCGGATGGCTGACAGACTTTCCCGTGGGGAGGGGGGCTCTGCCATGGTGAAGGGACTCTCTAACGCTGTCCGCGGGGGGGTCGCCTTCCATCACGCAGGGCTGACGGCCTCGCAAAGGAAGCTGGTCGAGGACGGCTTCAAAAACAGGCATCTGTTGTGCGTTGTCGCCACACCAACCCTCGCTCAGGGGGTCAATCTCCCTGCCAGCAGGGTAGTGGTCCGGGACACACGGAGATGGAGCACAATCGCTGCTAGGAGCATGCCACTGCCAATAATGGAGGTGAGGCAGATGATGGGGAGAGCAGGCAGACCGGGATACGATGACTTCGGAGAGTCCTTCCTAGTCTCAAAGAGCATGGAGGAGGAGAGCACTCTGGTCGAGAGGTACCTCAGAGGCGAGGCAGAGGAAGTCACCTCGAAGCTGGCGAACCCCAGCGCACTCCACGCCGAGGAGGACGGCGCCCTGCTGACCCACTTGCTCTCACTGATCGCTACAGCGGGCATTGATGACCGGGATTCCATCACCCGTTTCTTCAGGAAAACCTTCCTCGCCACGCAGATGGAGCCAGAGACTCTGGAGGCTAGAGTGGATGACGTGCTGTGCTGGCTAGCGAACAATGGTATGATTGACAGGACCGGGGAATCGGAGGAAGTGAAGAAGAGAATTCTGGAGAGCGATGTCGAGTCTCGTAGGGACGAGGACTGGGAAGACGAGATGCCATCCTGGGCCGATTCCGCTTCGGGAATACCGGGTCTGGACGTCGTCCCGAAGGAGGAGATTCGTCGTCAACGCCTCGCACCTAGGAGAGGTCCTGCGATTTTCGGGTTCCGTAAGGCTAGTCTGTACGAGGCCGCAGAATCAGGCCTTCCTGAGCCTGCGACCATGACCTACGCTTCGACTGGGCTGGGGTCAAGGATCGCAAGACTCTACCTGAACCCAATCTCAGGGAAGATTATCCACGACGGACTTAGGCGGGCAATGGGCATCCTCTCAGGGGAGGATGAGATTGGCCAAGTCTCACCAATGGGCCTCCTACACCTCGCTGCTTGCACACCTGACTTTCTACCGCTCTGGCCTAGAAAGAACGACTACGACCGCATTCAGGCTGCATTGCACGGACACGAGAGGGAGTTGCTTGGTGAGGCTGTCGACCTCGAGGAAGAGCGCCGGATGAAGGGGGTCTTGGTTATCCAATCTTGGATCGAGGAGAATAGTATGGATGTCATTGAAGAGGAATGGGGGGTCCAACCAGGTGATCTACGCAGCCGTGTCGAACTGTTAGAGTGGCTGCTCTTCGCCACGCGTAGAATACTGGCAGAGGACGAAGGGCTCGCCAAGATCGACCGGAATGCCCACAAGACCCTGTTCGAGTCAATAGACGAAACCCATCGCAGAGTGAGATTCGGTTGCAAGGCTGACATCCTAGGACTGGTCGCTATCAAAGGTGTCGGAAGAGTCAGGGCTAGGGAGCTGGCCGACACGCTCGGGGTGTCTAGTGCGTCAGACGTTTCCATGTTGACCGAGAGGGATCGAGGGCGGCTGGCCGATCTTCGTGGATGGAGCCTCCAACTCGTCGGGAACCTTGTCAGCTCCGCGAGCAAATCGTCCAAGCGACGTCGCTAATCACATTCTTCCGTCAGACTCCATCGCCCGGTATGGACAGCGGCCACCCCGTGCCATGGTTTCCAGCTTGGGGAGTGAACTTCCCCCACCCAGTGGAAGACATTCAATCAGTCGTCTCGGTATTCAACGAATGGCGACCAAGCAATAGGTGGTTACTGACAGCCTTCGAGGTCGTGGCCAGCGAGGTTCACCTATGGACGACGTGGTATGCTCTGAGGAGGGGCGAGGAATCTGGATCCATGGTCGCAAATTCGCCCGATGCTGAGTTCCTCCGACTGATTTCAGGGACCCATCAGATATCCAAGGCGTTTGAGAGGGCGGGTCTCAGAGAGGGTGACGTGGCGGCATGGATCGTATCACTTCCGGAAGCAGCCCTCGGAGAAGAGTTCGGCGGCTATGAGATTCCGAGAACGAGTTATATCGACATGAGCCTAGAAGCCGACCGTCTAATCGAGCACCTCGGGGGATTACTGATGCCCAAGAGGCCGGTGCCCAGTGAGCAGGGGCTTCTCAGACTCGGAGTTAAATCTGAGAAAAGTGGTCTTCCCCTGTGGAGGATAGAGGAGTACTACATGTCGCACATGGCCCTATCCGACATGCGATGAGTTGGAGTTGTAGGGGTCAAATTGATAGTCGGGTACTCGGAGCAATCACTGAGTCCAATGGCGAAGTTCCACGGCTTCGGGTCATGCGTACAGTGCAGCGTTGCATGTACGCCAGGTAACTTCCTAGACCATGAGCGCAAGAGATTCTGCACTGCCTGCTGGGTCGAGCGGAACAATCCGGGGCATCCCGACCTTAATCAGATTCGCCAGAAGGTGACCTCAGCGGTTGAGGAATGGAAGTGCGCGAAGTGGAGCAGGGGGGAGGGTCCACTCCCGCTGGGGCCACAATCTCATCGAAAGTGAGGTCTTCAGATGGCCGAGAAATTCGTTCCAGACAATCTAGATGCCACCCATTGGGAGAACATCGAGCCGTTTGCCAATGACTTGTTAGAAAGGGAATTGAACTGCTCAAGCTGCGTTGAGGGGCTAATCAGAGATGCGTCCCATCTCGCAGAGCATATCTCCGAAGCAGGCGCACTACTCTACATCGAAATGACTTGTGACACCGAGAGCGAGGAGAAGAGAGCGTTTTTCCTCGACTTCGTCGGCAATGTCCAACCGAAGCTCGCGGAATTCTCCGACGCCCTCAACAGGAGGATAGTGGGGCACCCATCTCTCAACGATCTGCCCGGCAGATACGACCTGATGATCAGGGACATGAAGACGGATATCACGATCTTTCGCAAGGAGAATATCCCCCTTGGGGTGGAGCAGACCAAGCTCGTCACCGAGGCTCAGGCAATCAACGGTGCAATGACCGTCGACTTCGACGGCGAGGAACGTACTCTCCCGCAGATGAAGGGCTACCTCGAGTCAAATGACAGGTCAGAACGGGAAGCGGCTTGGACTGCAGTGGTCGAGAGGACGATGCTTGACAGCGAGAGACTATCAGAAATCTTCGATGAGCTGGTGGGAATCAGGCACCAGATTGCTCTCAATGCGGACTTCGACAGCTACACCCACTACATGTTCCTAGCTATGCACCGGTTCGACTACACGATCGAGGACTGCCTCGAGTTCCATGAATCGATTGAGACTGTGTGCATGCCACTTCTTCGGGGCATCAACGATGAGAGACAAGCCTCTCTGGAAATCGAAAGGCTGACTCCCTGGGATGTCAATGAGAAGACCGGGGTCGGTCCCGATATACACGGCCGGCCCCCGCTACGGCCCTTCCAGACGACCGATGAGATGGTGAAGAAACTCTCTGTCATGTTCCATGGCATGTCAGGAGACCTAGGGGGCAAGTTCGACAAGTTGGTCGAGATGGATACCCTGGACCTCGATACCAGAAAGGGCAAGGCTCCCGGAGGGTACCAGTACTACCTCGAGAAGAGTCGGGTCCCGTTCATCTTCATGAACGCGGCTGGCCTACAGGGTGACCTCGAGACTATGATTCACGAGGCTGGGCACGCATTCCACTCCCTCTATTGTGGGCATTTGGAACTCATCGACGAGAGGGATTACCCAATTGAATTCGCTGAGGTAGCATCCATGTCCATGGAATTGCTGACTCAGCCAGAATGGGACATGTTCTATCCTAGTGGGGAGGCGGGCAGAGCTCGTAGAGCCCATCTCGAAGGAGTCGTGTTCCTCTTACCTTGGATAGCCACCATTGATTCGTTCCAGCATTGGGCTTACGCTAATCCCGGACATTCGAGACAGGAGCGGGCAGAGGCTTGGCTCTCGATCCGCGATAGGTTCGGATCTGACATGGATTGGAGGGAGAACTCCGCTTTCAAGGAAGTCTCATGGCAGCAGCAGGGCCACCTCTACGGGGCACCCCTATACTACATCGAATATGGCATAGCCCAATTGGGTGCCCTGCAGCTCTGGCAGACTCATAGAAAGAATCCCCAAGAAGCGTTGGATGACTACGCCAAAGCAATGACCCTAGGTAACACCAGATCCCTTCCAGACCTCTTCTCAGCAGCCGGCCTGAATCTCGGTTTCGACGTTAATCATGTAGGCTCCCTGATGGGTGAGTTGAACGAGGCACTGTCCGGGATTGATGGCTGAACGGCAGTATTTTGCCGCAAGCATCCTAGCGACGCCGAGGTGAGGGGATGGAGGGTTTCACTCAAGTCGGCTATCTGGGGCGGCTGAGGCTGTTCAGCCGCAATGCGAGGCTGTACCTGCTCCACGTCATCGGTATGGACCTCATCCACGGCGCGTGGGAGGTCCTGTTCAACCTCTACCTGCTAGCAGTGGGATTCGACGTCAGGTTCGTCGGAATCAGGATTGCGGTGCTCGGGATCGCAGGATCTCTGGCTTCGATTCCCGCGGGCCGTCTCGCAGACCGCATTGACCGCAAATGGGGATTCATCATCGGCGATGGCGGCGGAGCGGCCTGCGCCTTGGTCCTCATCATGTCAGAGAAGGCGGAGATGATTCTGGCCTTCTCAGCTGTCTCGGCCTGCTTCAGCGCCCTCCACCACGTGACCGAGTCGCCGTTCATGGCCGAGAACTCGGAGCCCGAGGAGAGGATACACCTGTTCAGCGTGGAACAGGGGCTGGCAACCCTGGCCGCGATGGCCGGGGCCCTGATTGCGGGGTTCCTTCCAGGACATCTGATGAGCACAGAGGGCATGACACTGGTGGATGCATACAGGTGGGCCGTCCATATCGGAATCGCCTGGTGGTTCCTCTCGCTTATTCCGGCTGTCATGCTCAGGAGACACGTCTCAGAGGAGGTGGCCAGAGCCAGATCCGAGGTCGTGAAGAAGGAGCACGAAGGTTGGATGTCTGCGATACGGACCCCTAAGACAGTGTACCGTTTTGTCGTGATTGGTGCTCTGCTCTCCCTCGGAGGGGGCTTCGTGCTTCGTCTGGCAAATGTCTTCTTCCATTACGACCTGCATGCACACGAGCACGAAATAGGCATGGTGTTCGCAGCAGGCTCGTTCTTCCTAGCCATCGGTGCCTTCGCCGTGCCTTTGGTTGTAGAAAGAGTGGGAGAGGTGGCCACGATAGTGTGGACGAGGTTCGCTGCAATTCCGTTCATCCTTCTGATCGGGTACGCGCCTGAGCTCGCCGCACCAGAGACAGTGGTCTCGCTGGCTGGTCTGGCTTGGGTCCTGAGAACCACTCTTTTCAATATGTCAGGTCCAGCATTCGAGGCCTTCAGCATGGGTCAACTGCACCCTACTGAGAGGGCGACCTACATCGGTATCTCGCATCTGTTCGGAAGCGCGATGGCCGCTGTTGGCGGCTATCTGGGGGCCGTCCTGATGTACAATGGAGACTTTCGCACGCCATTTGTCGTGATGGCCGTGCTTTATGCTGTCTCGACTGCTTTGTTCATGCGCTGGTTCGAGGGCACCCCTGGCCTTTCGGACCCGAGCAGCCTACAGGAGTCAGTCCTGTAGGCCCTCGGCTGTCACGGTGAAGACCGCCTCTCCCTCTGGCAGGTTAGGGCTGTCGATGAGGCGGGCTATCCTTCGGCCCCCCTTCGACTTCCTGAGGTATAGGCGGAATGTGCTGGCGTGTGCAACGATGTGGCCACCAATGGCCCTAGTCGGGTCACCCCACATGGCATCGGGCTTCGACATCACCTGGTTGGTAACCAGAATCAAAGCGTTCTGGACGTCTGCAAGTTGCTTGAGCTCCTTCATGTGGCGGTTGAGCTTCTGCTGCCTCGGAGCGAGCATGCCGCGACCGATGTACTCGGCGCGGAAGTGACTCGTTAGTGAGTCAACGATGATCAGCTTGACGTCGATGTTCTTGGACATTCTCTTAATCTCATCAACGAGTAGTATCTGGTGCGCTGAGTTGTATGCGCGGGCAACGTGAATCCTGTCAAGAGCGTCCTGTGGGTCTATCCCGACCGCTTCAGACATCTGCGCTATGCGCTCGGGTCTGAATGTGTCCTCAGTGTCAATGTAGAACACCTCGCCATCGAAGCCGCCCTGGTCAAAAGGCAGAATCGTGTTTACAGCGAGCTGATGGCCAATCTGCGTCTTGCCGCTTCCGAACTCACCGAACACCTCGACGATGGCCTGAGTCTCGAAGCCGCCGCCCAGAAGCTCATCCAACGAAGCCGTGCCGGAGGTCAGCTTCTGCACCCTGCGACGGCGTTCCAACAGTGCTACACCACTGACGAAGCCGCCTATGTTCGCCAGCTTCTTCGCTCCTTGGATGATCCTAGCAGACACGGCCTCGCCTAACTCTGCCTGCTCTGCCAGCTCCGACGGGCTCATCACGGCGATAGCCAGCAGATCTTCGAAGCCGGCCTCGCGTAGCTTCTCGGCGGTTGCTGGGCCAACTCCGGGTAAATCCTCGATGGTCGGCTCTGACTCGTCCACATCTATCACGAGGTCTTCCTCATTGATCTTCTCACTCGCTGTTTCCTCTGTCATTCATCCCACTCTTCTGGCTACAGTTCGATCTCGGTGGTATATGAACAAGAGAATGACCCCCGGGGATGATTTGAAAGTATAATGGAGTATAATATGGGTGCAATACCTTGATTTTTCACTTTCATTACAAATTTTTGGTAGCGGATGGTGGATTTGAACCACCGGTCTCCGGGTTATGAGCCCGACGAGATAACCTGACTACTCCAACCCGCTACGGGGCCGCTGAAGGCAGGTCTATTTTACACATACGGAAATGCACTCAAGCACTGACGTGGGTATGCGAACAGTCTTCAGATGTCCCATGCCCGGCTGTCGATGGAGAGGGCATGGGGCAGTCACTGCTGATTCGCGACGCCGAGATGGTGTTCGACAGTAAGGTGGCCCTTGGGGACCTTCGCTCTACCGCAGGCGTAATCGAAGCAATCGCGCCGGGAGGAGGCCTTACACCGCGCGAGGGCGAAGTCGTCATCGATGGCGAAGGCCTGCACCTGCTACCTGGGGCTATCGACCCCCAGGTCCACTTCAGGGAGCCTGGTCAACCCGAGAAGGAGGACATAGGCAGCGGCAGCATGGCCGCTGCGGCTGGTGGAGTCACAGCCTTCCTCGACATGCCCAACAATGTCCCCTCTGCTACCAGCATGGAAGCGATGCGAGCCAAGCTAGGCTCTGCCGCTGCCAATGCGGTCACTCACCACGGCTTCTTCATCGGAGCGACCTCTGACAACCTCGGGGAGCTGCAAGCGGCTGTCGGGACTGCTGACGAGCCGGAACCGAAGGAAGGCGTCTGCGGCATCAAGGTCTTCATGGGAAGCAGCACCGGTGATCTGTTGGTTGACGATCAATCAGCATTGGAGAGGATCTTCTCTCAAACCGCTGGCGTCATCGCCGTACATGCAGAGGACGAAGGTAGGCTCAAGGAACGGCGGCCCGACTACAAAGAACGGGCTGACGTTGCTGCGCATGCGGAGTGGCGCGATAGCGAAACTGCATTGATTGCCACTCAGCGAGCCTCGAAGCTCTCTAACGATCACGATCACCGCCTTCACATTCTCCATCTGACCAGTGCTCTGGAGGCTGACTGGCTTGCTGTCAATAAGAGTAATCTTGTCACCACCGAAGTCTGCCCGCAGCACCTAACCTTCAATCAGGAAGACGTGGTAGAGCGTGGTACTCGCTTAATCATGAACCCGCCCATACGCTACAGCGAGGATCGTGACGCACTCTGGAGGAGGCTGAAGGACGGGACGATAGACTGTATCGCCACAGACCATGCCCCCCACACATTGGAGAACAAGGCGCTAGGCTTTCCCAAAGCCCACTCCGGCATGCCAGGAGTAGAGACCTCTCTTCCCGTGATGCTGACACACGCCGCTGATGGCAAGTGCTCGATTCCCGACGTCGTGCGATGGATGTGCGAAGGACCGGCCAGAGTATACGGGATTCAGGGTAAGGGTCAACTGCGGGAAGGCATGGATGCCGACTTGATACTCGTGGACATGAAATCGAGGCGGTCGATATCGGATGCGGACACATGGACCCGCGTGGGATGGACGGCTTACGAAGGAATTCCCCTCACAGGCTGGCCCGTATGCACCGTCATTGACGGGACCATCGTCCATAGCCGAACAAGCGATGGTCCCAAGCGAGGGGAGATCTTGGCGGAGCCTGGTTCGGTCGGCAGGGCTCTGCGTTTCGCTTAAGAATCAGGCCTCGTCGTCAGCGCGATTTTCTTCGGTGCTAGAGGGCTCTGCTGCCTCTCCGTCCACAGCTTCCACGGCCACTGGTTCCCCGTAATAGTATGAAACGGGCTCGTTTCCAGGTAGCTCTAGCTCCACCATCAACTGCAGGTCGTCGGTGCGATGGACGGTGGCACCAGCCGCCGAGAATGCGTACACGTAGTCCCCCATGAAGATCGAGCGGCGTATGCTGGTAGTTCCAGACCACCAAGAGGACAGGCCGTCCTCGTTGTAGAACCCGGAGTGTTCGACGTCTCCGTGAGTCGAGAGTGTGCCGTTCTCAGCATCCACGTTTATCATCTTCAGCATAGATACGAATTGATAGCCGGAGTAGGTGTAGACCTTGCCCTCAATCTCAATCTGGTCGTATACGTAGCGGTGTGTGGAGAGCGGGACAGCTAGGAGGTTCTCAGGTGCCCAGTATGTGAAGGCCTTGTGCTCGTAGGTGGCCTCAGAGTAGGACCACGACCAGCCGCAGGAGCGGATGTCCGCGCAGTTCTCATCGGTGTAAGCCGGCGTCAACGGGAGGGTGTCGGAGAGGGTGGGATTGCTGGTGTCACTGACGTTGAACAATGAGACTTGGGTCGTGGACCAGTCTAGGCCCTCTCCACCATCTCCACCAGCGATACCAATCGTGAGCAGTGTGTTTTCATCGACCGGGTGGATGTATGTTGACACCCCTGGTACTTCGAGCTCGCCCAAGACCGTGGGGTCGGTCGGATCAGACAGGTCAAGGACCCAAAGGGGGTCCATGTTCATGAAAGTCACGAGATATCCGCGTTCTCCAACGAAGCGAGCGCTCCAAATGGTCTCGCCCTCGGCGATGCCCCCGACGAAGCCAACTTGGGAGAGCAGGCCCTCGTCGTCATCCTGCAGGATAGTTACCTGATTGTTGGG
>Ga0257111_1000496_pt1 | contig 16258 bp, 4 predicted proteins | sample LP_taG_6_FD_191567 | JGI IMG/M metagenome (GOLD analysis project Ga0257111, IMG submission 191567) | Marine microbial communities from Northeast Subartic Pacific Ocean, Canada - LP_J_2015_P26_500m | ecosystem: Environmental > Aquatic > Marine > Oceanic | place: Canada: Northeast Subartic Pacific...
CACTACCAGCGCCAGCATGATTGGTAGGATGTAAGGCAGTCCCTCCTCTTCGCCGGCCTCCTCCCAAGTTATCGCTCCGCTAGTGATCTCCCCACCCCCAAAGGATAGATCGTCGACGAGTTGAGTGGGAGTCAGGACACGACAAGTCAGACTGTCCTCTCCGGTATTGGACGTCCTCCAGCTGAAGTGGATGGTTTCCTCGCCCCCTGCCCCTATCATTGCATTGGGCCAAGTCGGGGACATCTCCGCTGCGATTCCAGTACTGGTGACATTGCAATCTATGGCAAGGATTGCTGCTGCGGTGCCCGTGTTTGCAATTACGGCCTCAATGGCCAAGGACTCCCCTAGAGTGGCAGTGTAGGTGGAATTGCCTTCCCGCACACCCTGAAGTGAGGTCCATTGAATGTTGGGAGTTGCTTGGTCGACGATTATCTCAGCCTGCCATGTCAGGGGAAATCCCCCTCCACCGTAGTTTCCGATTTCCGAGTTCTCCGGATTCCAAGCCGTCCTGTAGCTCTGTATCGTCACGACAGCCTGCTCGGTCCAAATGAGCCCATCTTCCCATGTGTTGTCATCGGACCAGGCGATTTCGACCACCCTCTCATCACCCCCATTGACGTAGGAAACCCCGTTCTCGTCGCTGAAGCTACTGTAGGATGGTGGACTGTGCATTCCAGTTATCTCGTATGTGACGTATCTGGCTTCGAAACTGAGGCGCTGTCCTGCAAGCCTCCTTTCCCATTTGTCGGTGAGTCCGCCGGACCCGCTTACATCCTCTCCCCATTCTATTGAGCTGTGGGCCCTTGCCCTGACATCATGGTCGTCAGTGCTGTTGGTGAAGTCAGTGGTCCCTGAAATGAAAATCGAGGCATCGTCCGTGGTCAGTATGACTGGGCCAACTCTATCCAATGACGTGTCATTGATCGACATTTGTCCTGCATTGGTAATCTTCCCGCCAACTAGTCTCGAGCCATTTGCTCGCATTTCTCCTTCGATCGTCACGGTGAACCCGGGATCCCCGTGGACCATCATGTTCCTGTGCTCGAAGTCGGCAGCGCTTCCCGATTGACAACCTTGACAATCCGAGACTCCCGAATTTGCTCTTTTCACACTTACATCACTCAGAGAAGGTGGGTAGCAAAATGGCCCAACCAAATCGATCCAAATTTCACCCTCCGTCCCCAAATCGAAAACGATAGAGTCCTCTGCTCCACTCAGGGACTCAGAATCCTCCCCAAAGTATGCCGTGACCCCATCTAGGCTTGACGGTTCAATCGCCGTTAGTACGACTTCAAGTCGCCTTCCAGGATCTGGCCATTCTACCCCGATTCCTGAACGATTGCCCTCATCACAGTAGCCATAGCCAACTAGTCCACCAGGTGGATCTGCAGCCACCAATCCTGAGTTATCTATCGTGATTGAAGAAGTTGGGCCTACGTAGATATCCACTCCAGTCTCTAGGGTGACTTGGGCGTTCGAGAAGGTCAGAGATCCACCGTTGATGACTCTGACATTCTGTGACAGGGTCATGTCCTGCCCCCAAGTCATGTCAGATTCGATTAGGATATCCTCCCCACTCTCAGCCAATGCACCAGATGGTAGAACAATCCCAGCTGAGATTAGAACCATGCAAACCACTAGGGCGCTTCTGCCGTTCATTGTCATTCGGCTGGCTGTGGGGGCAATGAACATCACGGCGGCATGTCCGCGAATCAATGGACTCAATCTCGTTTCGTGGTGTGCGAAAGTTCAACCGCCCAAGCGGCGTGCTCAACCCGATGGCTTCTGAGTACAGCCCCTTAATCGCGCCCTTGCTAGTACTGTGGCTCTATCTTCCGGGATACCTCTCTAATACCACCGCGATGCTTGGTGGCAAGTGGATTCCGGAAATGACCGGAATGGCTGTGAAGCCCATAGACGGGGAGAGGGTGCATGGCGATGGTAACAGGCTCCTAGGGGATGGGAAGACTTGGAACGGCCTAGTTGGCGGAACTTTGGGTGGTGGGCTGCTCGGCATGCTCACTCACGCCCTTTCCAAGGGTAGTGAAGACTCGGATGCCCCCTTCATCGATCCGATGACAGGGGTTACTTCGGATGCCTGGTTCTGGCTTGGTGGCGAATGGGGGGCAGTTTTCGTGCTTGGATGCGTGCTGGGTTTTGGTTGCATGGTCGGCGATTCTGCTGGCTCTTTCGTCAAGCGTCGTCTCGGGCACAAGAGGGAAGGCGACGAGAGCTCCGAGGCACCACTGCTCGACACCCTCCCATTCGCTATTTCCACCTTCCTTTTCGGCCAGTTATTGCTGGACCCGTCTATCGTTGGCAGCTCGGATCTGGTGATGGGGATGGCAATACTGCTGCTCATCACCCCGGTTATTCATCGAGCATTCAACCTCCTCGGATATAGCCTCGGCCTGAAGTCCGTCCCGTACTGAGCCGATTGAAGTCTTAGGAATCCATTATCGTGCCAAGCACAAGCGCAACAGCATGGTCGGCATGGGCGTCCTCATCATCGGTGGCGGCGGCCGAGAGCACGCACTGGCCATCGGCCTTTCCCAGAGCGATTCAGTGGCTTCTGTTCACTCTTCTCCAGGAAATGCCGGCACGTCCATGGTCGGTACGAATCACGAGGTCAGTTCCACTGACATAGGCGGCTTGGTTGACCTCGCAGTCAAACTCGACGTTGGCTTGGTCGTCGTGGGCCCCGAGGCCCCCCTCGTCGAAGGACTGGCGGAACGACTGAGGGACGCATCGATCCCTTGCTTTGGCCCTCACTCCGGTGGCGCGAAATTGGAGGGGTCAAAGCTCCACGCCAAGAGAGTCATGAAATCCCTGGGCATTCCAACTGGCGATTTCATCGTCGTCGAGAACCCCAGAGAGGTTGAACCCTCGCTAGATGCATTCGAGCCCCCTTGGGTCGTTAAGAGAGACATCCTAGCTGGCGGCAAGGGAGTGACTGTGACTTCCATGAGGGGAGTCGCTGAGGGGGCACTGCGAAAATCTCTCGAATCTGACGGGTTCGTGCTACTGGAGGAGCATCTCTCGGGAGAGGAGGCCTCTGTCCTCATCATGATGGATGAGTCAGGCTACATCATCCTCCCAGCCAGTCAAGACCACAAGCGTGTGGGTGATGGTGACATCGGACCAAACACCGGAGGGATGGGTGCGTATGCTCCCGCCCCAGTCGTTACACCAGCCGTGATGAGGAGGGTCACGGAGGAAATTGTCGAGCCAATGCACCATCACTTGCGGAGCGAGGACACGCCGTATCGGGGGTGCCTCTACGTCGGGCTCATGATCGATCACAATGGGTCGCCGAGTGTGGTGGAGTTCAATGTCAGGCTGGGAGACCCAGAAGCCCAGGTCACAATCCCGCTCATCGCCTCTGACCTAGGGCTGACCCTACTAGCTGCGGCTGAGGGATTGCTAGCCGAGACTGAGGTCGAGTTCCATAATCTCAAAGCTGCCACCGTCGTACTCGCATCTGAGGGCTACCCGAACACCCCTGCAACTGGCAGGCCAATCTCCGGATGGGATGCACGTATCGAAGAGGGACAGGTCAGTGCGTTCGTACATCTCTCTGGTGCCATTACCGGAGAAGACGGAGAGCTTCTTTCCAACGGTGGCAGAGTCCTTTCCGCGACTGGCATTGCCCCTACTCTAGAGGAGGCAGTCGAGTCTTCCTACCAGATAATAGATGGCATCGAACTCGATGGTTCGCATTACCGTTCGGATATCGGATACCGTGCGCTGTCGAGATGACAAGGAACCTATTCTAGCCCCTTGTTTCCGCAACCGTTCTACGAACGGTTAAAACAAGCGTTCAGGTCGCCGCGCTGCTGAGCCTTTGGCTACGTGTTCTGGTGGGTGTGATGGAAACCGATAACGAAGCATCCCAAGACACCCCCCGACCCCCCGGACTTGCCTCACCAATCGCCATCACTGCGATGCTGACCACGCTCTTCCTAGCACTCTCGCAAATAGAGGGCCGCTCAATCGACAATGACTACTTTGTCAGTTCCCTGACCCTTCCCCTAGCAGCCCTAGCCTCAGCATGCATTGGCAGAATGTCCCCTTGGCTAAGACTCAACTCCTCTGTAGGCCTCCGCGTTTCGGCCCTGTCAATCGGACTGCTGGCAATCGCGTTCGCGGCGAACTCATTTGACCATTCAATGTTCGACAACTCGTTCATCGCTACGTTTTTCTTGGTTGGTTCGGTAACAGGATACCTAGTAGAATCAAGGCGGTTCGAAGAGTCAAGCATCTTCCTATCCATTATTGTGGGGCTGCATTTTGCAACGTCCTACGCTGGAGGATTAGGGATTATCGACGGTGCTGCGACTGCTCAGTTTGTAGACTTCGAGAGAGAGGCAATCGGCTCTGCGTTCTTCGCGTTCTGGTTTGCATCGATAGCACTCGGAATTACTGTCATGATTGCTCTGAGGGGCACATTTGAGAATGTGGGCTCCGGCTCGATGATGTCTGTAATCCCTACGCCCCCCCACAGTCGAGAGACAATAATCTACGCTGTGCTCATCTTCGTGGTTCAACTGATTCCACTGGTCTGGTTGGGGCAGATTGGAGACATCGAGGCGTTCTCAGAGTCCCGCCATCTCGGAGTCATCTGGGCGATATTCACGACCGTGGCCATCCTATTGCATGCCTTCTTCCGAGCAGAGGGTTGGCACGTTATCGGTGTGTTGCTAGCGGTAAACTGGATGTTGTACACCATGGGCCATCTTCATGAGATCGGCAACGAGTTCCCGTACCCACTCGACGAAGGGGGCTTGATTGGCTCGTCCTCGTGGTTCTTCGTCGGGTTCTGGCTAAATTTCTTCGGAATCATGGCCGCGTCTCGAGGGGTCTTCGGAGACATCGCCCCCCAAAGGGAGCCAAGTGGCTTCAGAATCTGGTGGAAATCAAATTCCTACGGGATCCTAGTCGGCCTAGCCTTGGTCACTGCGCTAACCGTTAGAACCGCATGGAACGTAATCCCTGCAATGAATGCGTCGGGAACGGGACTCTGGGACATGACTGGGGGTTCCGACCCATGGTACATGAAGAGGGTCGTCGACTACGTCATCGCAGAGAGGAGCCACCTCATCTTCGATCACGATAGGGCATATCCCCTTGGGGGAATAAACCCCCGACCACCGCTGTTCTCATGGTCCCTCGCACTTGGAGGACTGGGTCTATCCTGGCTGCTAGAGATTCCCTCAGAGCAGGCAGTCTGGTGGAGCGTATCCGCCTTGCCTGCTATTTATGGCGCACTCATCGTCATACCCATTGCAGGTATTGCTACTAGGGTCCACAGCAGGACTGCCGGCATCATATCGGCATGGCTAATCGCGCTGATGCCTGGACACATTAGCAGGTCGACATTCGCTATGGTCGATCACGATTCGTTCGCCATGCTTTTCCTAGCCACGGCGTTCTACTTCTGGATAAGGGCTCTCGCCGGCCTCGAGCACAAGAGACTGTTCGAATCTTCCAGTCCGAACCCGCTTTACTTGATTGCTGGAATGAGGGAGAGCTGGAAGCAGAATCCTGTAGTGATGGCAAACGCAACGATGTCTGGAATCGCATTCACGATAATGGCACTCGGTTGGAAGGGATTCGTCTATGGGCCCGGAATCCTCTTCCTCGCATATTCGGTTCAAGTTGCCATTAACATCTTCCGTGGCAGAGACAGCCTCCAATTCACCTCTGCCGCACTTCAGATGATGATGACCGCCATCCTCCTCCCACTACCGTTCTACGGATGGCCAGGCTTGAATCTGGTCTTTGCACCCAGCGGCATGCAGCCGATGTTCTACATCATCGGGTTCACGTTCGCGATGGGATGGGTTGCTAGTTCCTTCAGAGACAAGCCATGGCTGCTCGTCGTCATCAGCGGAACAGCTCTGTTCGGCACGATTCTAGGTGCCCTCTACCTGCTCCAAGCCACCGATGTATACGACGGATGGGACATCCTGTTCACAGGGGGATTCTACTTCTCGAAGAACAAGATCTTCGGCACCATCGGTGAGGCACAGGCACCCAGTCGTGGTGTGCTGTTCGCCTCTTACGGCCCTGTGGTCACGCTGATAGCGATAGGATGCGGCTTCTTTCTACTATGGCGGGGCAGTCGTAAGAACAAGTCCGGGTTGACGCTGCTGGGACTGTGGGTAATTATTGCGACTTACATGGCATGGACCGCTGGCCGGTTCATCATCAACGCAACTCCGGCGATGGCGGTGGTTGGCGGTATCGGAATCGCCATGCTTTGGAGCCGTGCCAACTCGTCCGAGTTCGTCAAGGAGTGGAGGAGATCTGGCATTGGAACCCCAAGAGCTCGATTCAGGTCAATATGGCCTGCATCGAAGTCTCGTCCCGGAGTTCCGGTTATTCTTATCGTGCTTCTGTTAGTGACCTCCCAGCACACTACCTATGGGATCGACTCAGGCATACCCAGGGGGGAAGAATCGGCTTACGACGTCGACCTAGCCATCTACGACATCGTCCCGGATATTTTCAGGGAGGACTTCTTCAACATCTTCTCCGTGATGAACAGCAAGGAGTACAGCCCCGACGCCTCTGGACTCTGGTACATGGGCACTTTCGGCCCTAGTTTCAACAGCCAAGGCTGGAACCACGCGTACAATTGGCTTTCCGAGCAGGATTCGGAACAAGGTTTCAGTGAGCGTCCCGCGTTCGTCTCATGGTGGGACTATGGGTTCCAAGCTCTGGCCTCAGGCCAACACCCAACGGTCGCGGACAACTTCCAGTCGGGAATCCCTAACAGTGGTGGAATGCTCTTGTCAGCAGGACAAGAAGACACTCTAGCGATGTTCATCGTTACTCTTGCACAGGGCGATAGGAAGTTCAATTCCCAGCAGCTCGGCGAGGACTTCCTCGCCTCCCTCAACGCCCACATGACGCCCGAGCAGGTCAAGGAGTTCGAGGCCATACTCTCCAACAACAACAGGGAGTTCGTCCTCAACAGGTCCATGGCGATCATAGCTGTGTACAACGACGTCGAACTGCTCCACGGGGAGCAGCTTGGGAGTGATGGTCTTCCTCAGGTAGGAAAGGTTTGGGTCGTTCTCGAGAATGGTGTCCAAGTCGGCGACCCTACCACGAATCAGTCCGAGGCCATGTCCCTGTTCAACGAGACCCGCGCCTCCTCCTCCCAGGTAGACACGGGTGAGCCAGCGCACTACGACATTGGGGGATACAGGTACACCAAGGACCTAATCGATGACTACTACGACATCTCCACGGGGCTGCACAGAAACAACGCAAGGCTGGGGCTGCTGCGCGCCTTCCTCGTCACAGCCTTTGATATGGAAGCCCTAGTAGACATCTACCAAGGTATCACCTCCATCGAGTACGAGGTCTCCGACTACGACTCCCCACTGGGCAGCAAAGTGGTCCGCAACAACGAGATTCGATACTTCGCAGTCGACAACCGACTCTTCCCACTTGGTGGCTCTTACTACGACGACTACGAATACCACCGCGGGCAGACGACCGGCATCTTCCATGCCCCTACTCGTCTCTCAGGGCTCGATATGGAGTCATATATCTCAACGATGTACCAGACCCAGAGGGGCGATGGCCCGATTATCCCAAGGACTCAGGCACAATACGAGGCAGAGTACCTAGATGACTTAGTCAGACAGACCTCGGGAGCATCCTCAGACCCCTCTGAGGTCATCAGGATGATCGACATCGACTACCAGCACCAGCCGGAGTTCTTTGAGACCATGGTCGCGAGGATTTACGTGGGTTATGGATCCTCTACACTCGGGATTCCCGGTGATGCCGAGACGCCCTCCGTCTGGCTCAACCCTCAGCAGACGAAAATCACAGGCTCTCCTGGCTCTTACTTGGAGAATGCCTTCGCCCTTCCCGGTGCAATGATGAATCACTTCGTCATCTCCAACTGGTACGACAGCAGCGAATGCGAGCTCAACGAGACCGGTGTGAAGATTAGCCAGTTATGTGGCACCATTTATGATTCCAACAGGATTGTTAAGATTCTCAAGTACTACAGCGGCGCTACCGTGGAAGGAACGGTTGAGCTAGAGGGCATCGGACCAGTTCCAAACGCTCGAATTCTAATCGAGAGAGATGCATTTAGCGGCGAGGAGGAACCTGATGAGAATGGTAGCGTCATCGACGGAGATGGGCGTACGTTTTGGATACCCATCGGCCATACTCAAGCTAACGAAAACGGAGAGTATTCCTTCACGGTCCCAGCAGGCAAGATCCGAATCTCCGCCTTTTCTGGGGAACCTGATTTGGAGTCCGCCCGCTCGTCGATTATGGCTTCTGACGTCGGCAATTCGATGTATGAGCTGTTCACGGAGCACAACGAACAGAGGACAGTCAATCCGATTACGGGTATACTGGGCAACGTTTCGGGCTCAACATGGCTCTCCGAGACCATCGTCAACGTCTCTGGTTCGGATGGCCACAGCAACGGCCAATCTCGAATAGAGGCTTCCATCACAGTCCAGCCCTCCACTGCAACCGGAGTCTTGACGTGGTCCGGCGGGCTAGACTTCGATGCGGATCCGGTCATTGGCTCTCAAGTGGTTCTGACCCCTTCCTCCGACGAGGTCACCATAGAGCCCTACGTGGCTCTTACCTCAAACGGCACGGTAGTGGGTCAGTCGTTGGAGTTCAGCGGTATTGGTCAGGTAATCTTCACTGGCGAGGGGATCGCCGCAACTGAGGGCGTCGTGACAGTCACTGACTTCACAGGAACACATACCCAGTCCATTTTCAACAATCATAGCATGACTGGTGAGGGAATATTCACCGGCAAGGGCACGCTGATAGGGGAACTTCTAGACAGCACGGAGGCTCTTGCGTGCCCCGATAACGAAATTCCTCGGGATACTGTCGTTTGCGTGCTCGATGATGGCGACTACCTATTGAACGGCACTGTAAATGCCTCAGGCAGGTTCACTGCTGACGGTACGAGCCTGTTCTCCAGAACCCTCGACCAAGCTACGTTCGTGGGCGCGGGCACCTTCGAGACGGACACCACGCAACCACTCACTTCGTATGGCACCATCAATGGAACAGGCATGTTCTCTGGCACCGGGATATTCAGCGGGCCGATGGTCCAACCAGGCACCTTCCACTTCGTCGATGCCCTACCAGGCGAGTACGACGTCTCAATCGAATTCAGTGACGGGACAATAGTGGGGCTGGAGAGCAACTTCCTAATCGGACTGAATGCCATTCAGGCTCCTGTGCAGTTATCAGTTTCTGGAGGGGGCATAAAGGGCAACTTAGTCGACCAATCAGGAGAACCACTTGATGGATCGATTTCCATCTTCCCGAACAACGACACGGCCGAGAATGCCACTATGGAGTGTTCCCAGACCGTGGCCCCTCCCTGCATTGTCGTTCCTGACGATAATGGCGCGTTCCAGATTGGACCCATCATTCCCGGAACTTACATCGCCGAGGTCGACATCGACGACGACGGGTTCCCGGAGGTAACTCAGACCTACTCCTTCCTCCCCGAGGAGGATTTCGTAGCCACCTTCCCCTCCCCAATCCCAGATACGTCCGATCTCTCCTTCACCCTCTTCGATGGCGACTCTCCCGTTTCGGACCTCGAGATCAGCCTGCGGCCCGAAAACGAGTCGATGAGCCCAGTCTTGGCAATCTATGACTCGGTGTCCAATTCGTACAGAGTCGAGCTTTCCTACGGCATTTGGATACTCAACCACACCCTGGACAACGATAAGCAGCTCTGGCAACGTATCGAAGTCGGTTCGGATGACTTGTCTGACTCATTCAGCTTCCAAGTCAGCCACACAGTTAACGGCACAGTGTACTACTCTCATGGTGAAAAGCTGGAAACCGGCATCTTTGAGCAAGTCGTGGGAAACGAGGAAATCGTGTTCCAGTGGGATGGATTCACTCTCTCGACTACTTCTGATAGAGAAGGCAACTTCAGCGTGATACTCCCCGTGGACGTGATAGTGGACGCCACAATCGAAGTACTCATGGGCGTGGACGGGTTCTACTCTAACGGAACCCGTTTCACTGTGGCACAGGATATGAGTGACGTTTCGCTGACTGTCGTACAGGGGGCCATGACAAGTGGTTTTGTTGGTCTGAACCGGCCCGGGAACACCTACACTGATGCCTTCAAGGATTGGGAACCGGTCTATGTCGTCGCCAACAACTTAGACGGGAACACAGACGGAGTTTGGAGGGAGGCCGTTGGTCCCGATGGCCACTTTGACTTGATACTGCCCCTAGGCAACTGGACCTTCGTTCTGGACGCCGGGGAAATGGGCTCCAGCACCGAGATTGAGGAGCTCAATTCATCCGCCATCGTGGAACTTGAACTTCTAGTCTACCCGGAGGAGAACAGCACGGTCCTAATCGATCTTTTCGTCGATCATTATCGGGACAACAACGTCTCCAATGGCACGGCAGTGAGGTATCCCTTCACCATCCAGTCACTAGAAGCCAACGGTGCGGGTTACGAAGTCGCCACGGACGGTGATGAATGGGTCTCCACTGGTAGGGCCGAGATTTCGTTGGAACCGGGCAGGTACAGGATTGTCATTGAGAGGGCCAATGCCTCGGCCGATGAGCCGTTTGACACTCTCTACGACCTCAACGAGGTGTTTCAAGTGGGCATGGACCCATCGATTATCGAGAGGTCGGTTGGCTTCGAGCCCCTATGGCTCGTAAACATTACTTTCAGGAACGAGAGTGACAGTCTCCTAGTCGCTCAAGAGGTCGTGTTCGTTGATACCGAAAACGGCTGGATTCAAACTTTCCTCACTAACGAGGAAGGCAGGGTTGTGGAATACTTGCCCGAGAGCGATTGGATAGTGATTGTTCACGAGTTTGAAACCAGTTCAGGCGTGTTCGAAGGCCTCCGTCGCCTGATCAGCGTGTCCCAAGTTACTGCCGGTACTCGAGCATATTTCCGGACCTCTGAGCTGGCTGAGGTCTCCATCATCCTCTCTGAGGACTATTCGGGTGACAGCCTCAACCAGATGGAGCTCAAGTTCACCTCACAGGACGGTTTAGGCTCCTTCACAGCAGAGTCCTCTGGCTTCTTGGAGATTATTGTGATTAGGCCCACTCCAGGAATGTGGAACGTGGAACTGAACCAGACTGACAACGAGGGCGTGAGATGGGTCATCGAGAACACATCTCTAATCGAATCAGGCGTCACGGTCGGCGTCAATCACACCGTCGATCTGACTGTGCAGAGGCTCGTCGAGATGAGCGGCAATGTCTACTGGGATCTAAACGACGACGAAATGCCAGGCTTCGGAGAGGGTCTGTCCAATGTCTCGGTTACGATTGCATCCAATCTTGTGAACCTGTCATCCGGTGAAGAGGTCAACTATTCGTTGACGACTGATGATAACGGCGATTGGGCAATCTACTTACCGTCCGGCAGCGCTTGGAACGTCACCGTGGAAAGTCCCGGCTTTGCCACTGAATCAGTTTTCGTCACCCTAGGAGAATCCGCCCAAGCCGAGAATATCGAGATTACTGCTGGCTCAGTCGAAGTTTCTGGAACCGTCTCATACATTTCTGACGAATGGATATTTGACGGTGATTGGGACATTGTGCTGATTCCCGCACACGGAATCGCTAGGGATCGGGTTGTTCCAGATAAGGTTGGGAACGAAGCGGATGGGTGGACAGGCGAGTGGACTGCCTCAGTGGAGCCTGGAAGATGGATTGTCTATGTCACTGTCGACTCCCCGGAGGGGGACTCATACCTAGTCGCTGTGGATCTGCTAGACGCCGATGTCGATGGGGGTGCCGTAGATTCGGAACTCTCCATCGGTGGCAAGCTATTCCTAGACACCGAGTGGCTGGACTATGACGGGGCATCGCTCTCTCTATCGGAGATAGATGACTATGACCTAGTGATTTTTATCGGCATGGGGATGTCATGGTCCGAGCAATTGAGTGGGGATGGCACCCTCGAGATGTTGTTGCCCACCGGACAAATAGACGCATCTAGTGACTTCGAGGTAGAGCAACGAGGCAGGAACATGTCATACTCGGGCGGTCAAGGCGTCACAATTAGGGCCAGTCAGGACAGCCCCCTCAAGACATTGAACCTAGAACTAATTCCGAAGCAGGACATAGGGGTCTCCACCGTTGGAGAGAACGCCGTCAACTTAGAACTAGACTCTAGCTGCGAAGCCGAGGCCGACTGCGAATATTCTCCCGCCGAGTTCACATTGCGCATCGATTACTCAGGGCACAATCCCCTCGACACGTTTGACATAGTTGGCACTGTCCTGGGAACCGATGGTAATCTATGGCTTGTGGAGTTCGAGAACGAATCTGGGAGTTGGAACAGTACGGCATCGTTCGAGATGGGCCTCGATACTGCTGAGGTGATAGACAACTTCAGAGTAAGGGTGACTCCAGCAAACAGGAGCCATGCCCACCATTTCGAAATAGGTCACACCATCCTGGTCATGTTCTCGACCGCTGGGGGATATTCCACTGAGCACAGTCTATCCGTGACGGTACCCAAATTCTCCGGATTTGATTTAACCGGAGATTTTGTCGACACTACCTACTTCAGCCCAGATGAAAAACACCTAGAAATCCAGATACCATTCCAGAACCTAGGAAACAGTGACGAATTCCTGAGTTTCGACTATCAATCCCCAGAAAACTGGGATCTGGGGGGGCCTCAGGGACAGCCCGTCTCACCGTTCTCCGAGGGCATTACGACCTTGGCCCTCTCTTACACTGGCGAGGAGGAGGAACAGCTCCTTGAGTACACGATCGACTTCACTGTGTCGGACACCGACAACAACTCCTACACTTACCAAATTTCACTCCTCAGAGACTCTCCTGCTCTCTCGATCCACGGAAGCACAATCCAACTTCAGGGTGGCGGGAACCCTGCCGTGGGCCAGAAGACCACTTACGTAGTGGAAGTGGTAAATGAGGGGCATGTCATTGCAAAGGATGTCACTTTGAGGGCGACGTTGTGTGTCGACATCAAATGCACGTCAATCACGGGGGTGAACTCGACTGCAGTGAGTGACATCCCTGAGCAAGGCACTTCGGCATTCTACATCCCAATGGACTTCAGTAACTTCACCACTCCGAACAAGTACTACATATTATTCGAAATCATTCCCCCCGGATTTAATGACGAAGACGATTTGAAGGCTTGTGGCACAGAGGGAGCGGAAGGAGAATCAGTCTGCGTGAAGGAGGCGCAACTATGGTCAGAGGCTGAGGAAGGCGTGCTCGGGTGGATTACCTACCTGTTGCTGCTCATGCTCGCATTCGCACTATGGTCTCTGACCCGCCGGACTGGGAGAAGGCCGAGAGCCCCCTTCTGAACACAGAGTGATATGGGAGGCGACTCTCAGCAACACGAGGGTCAGTGATGCAGGGGATAGAACATCTCGATCTGATGCCCGAACCCGATGAGCCAAGCCTGCTTACAACGGTTGACAGCGATGCCCCAGGATATCCAGGGGGGGCCTATGGCGTCTCAGACGAGGAGGCGAGAGAGATGCGCTGGCCCGCTGGACCGATAATGAAGGTGCTCTGGCCGTGGGGGGCAATCGGATTCTCCGTAACCATCGTTTTGTTGATATTATCGTGGAATCTCATTACACCTTTCTTGGGACACGTTCTCCCTGATTCGGAATGGGCCTACGAGGACACCGGGATTAGGGAACTGCAGAGTTCGGGCAGATTGGGAAGCGGCGTTAGCGTGTGCATGGTGGACACAGGAATCGATCTCTCGCACCCTGATTTCTCTAACGTCGACTTAGCGGGGTTCAGGGACCTATACAGCGAAGAGCATGATAGCATTAGGGACATTGGTCATGAGAGCCACGGTACGCTGATGGCTGGCCTCCTCGTTGCAAACGGCACCTATTTGGGTGCCGCTCCTGAGGTCTCTCTCTCCATCGCCATTGCTCTAGGGCCCACGGGAGTGTCGACAGACGAGCGAATGGTGTCGCAGGCAATCCGTTGGTGCCGAATCTCTCAACACGCTGACATCATCTCACTGAGCCTAGGCAGCGAGCCGGGTTCGGGAATGGGGGGAGAATCGGAGACCGTAGAGGCCGTTATGGAGGCCTTAGACGCGGGAATTTTCGTCATCGCTGCTGCAGGGAACAGCGACTCGTTTGCAGACGACTCGGACGTCTCGACTCCTGCAAGCATCGCGCGGGTCATCGCTGTTGGAGCACATGGCTGGGACGGGACTGCCTGGAAGGACAGCGCCACCGGCGCCCCTATAGACCCATACACTGGCGAGGAGAGGGCTTTTCCAAACCAGAAACCTGAGATTTCAGCCCCCGGCGTGCTTATCTGGTCTTGCGCTTCCAGCCACAGTAATCCCCCTTACGCTTACTCGACAGGGACCAGCGATTCCACTGTCTTGGTCACCGGTGCTCTGGCACTCATTTTGGAGGAACACGGCCAGTTGATTGCCGGGCAGAACGACAAAATTGACCCCGAAGAAATGGCACTGGTCAAGGTCGCGTTGGCCAAGTCAGCCCAAAAGACTACTTCGCAAGATGGTTCCCATGATTCTAAGATTGGTTATGGTATACTAGATGCGACGGCATGGTCCAACCAAGTGGCACTAGAGTTCAATTCTATTTGAGCCACCAGTGGCTCGATAATACCCTACGGTTAAATCGCCCTGATGGAGCCCGGGTCTATGGCGCGGAGTGGTAAGGCCGGGTCCATTGCTCTCGTTGCGCTCTTTTTGACAAGCGTCCTACTCTCACTAACGCTACCAGCCCATCCGGTTAGCGCGTCCAACGAGACCACCTCCGGTACCATCACGGGTACCGAGACTTGGGCTGGAACACACACACTGACAGGAGACGTGACGATTGCCCCGGGTGCCAAGCTCATTATCCAAGCGGGCGCTACTATCACCTTCCCCAATGGAACGCATCTGGACGTCCGAGGCAGCCTCTGCGCCGGCGTCATCTCGTGCGGCAGCAGCAGCAATGCCGACTCTGCGATGAAGATAACCCTCAGGTGGGAAGAGCCGCTCAACTCGAGTGCTAGGGGCGAGTGCTGGGGTATATCCCAGGGCAACCAGGAAATCTGGATCGACGACCCATCCTGCAACGAAGGGGTGCTGATGAGGAACAGCATCGACCTATCGGAGACGGGAATGAGGCACGTCACCTTCGATGGCCCTTGGGGAGTTCCATACTACGTCACTGCGGTCAGCGAGTTCCGTTACGCGGCTTTAGTTCTCGATGGTGCGAGCCCGACCCTGATCAACCTCGAGTTCATGGATGTCAACTCTAGCAGCGTCCTAACCACCGATCTCGCCCAACCCTCTTTTATCGGCGGCACCTTCGTAGTAGGCAACGATGCCAGCAGGAGCATTGTCGGTCCAGCCCTACAGATTTACTCCTCGGGGTCCTCCATAACCCCTTTCACCCTCAGCGATATCACGCTCTCCAGTACCAACAACGGCTGTGGGACCCGGGACCGCGGCCGTGCTGCCATCTGGGCCGAGAAGTCATTCATAGAGATCGACAATGCCGAAATCACTGACGGTGACTTCGGCTTCAGCCTCAGGACATCCGCAGGTAGCGTCACCAACTCCACTGCAAGCGTCAACTGTAACGGCATCGACATCAACGGCAAGAAGTCCATAGGCTCGGTCTACTACGACTTTGAGATTTCGAACAATGTTATCACGACCGTGCAAGGCAGCGGAATTACGCTTTACAGCGGCGCTCTGGCCACGCTGACCAACAACGACATCGAGGGCGCCTCACAAGCCTCTGGCATCACAGTCTATTCCAGCACCGCGACCCTCCACAACAATGAGATTGGTCCGATTGGGGGATACAACGGGCTATGGCTGCGCGGCTCCTTCGACGTGGTCGCGGAGAACAACACCATCTTCGAGACTGGAACGGAACCAATCGTGGCGGGAAGGTACACCCGGTCCGAGGCCTCGGCATCCCGGGTCTTCCTAGCGAACAACACTATCTCTACGCAGGGGGCCGGCGCGTGCAGCAGCAATACCTACTGGGGCGGTGACTTCACTTGCCCCGCTATTCACGCCTTCGTGACCGGTGTGACGATGTACGACAACGTCGTCAACGCCGGCGGCTCCGCCGATGGCATCAGATCTGTCGGCTCGCTGCTTGACATCCAGAGGAACGTCTTCAACGTCGCCAAGACAGGGGCCGTGTTGAGAAACTTCGACAGCGGTTACTCCGAAGCGGATCAATTTGGCACC
>Ga0257111_1000498_pt1 | contig 16249 bp, 15 predicted proteins | sample LP_taG_6_FD_191567 | JGI IMG/M metagenome (GOLD analysis project Ga0257111, IMG submission 191567) | Marine microbial communities from Northeast Subartic Pacific Ocean, Canada - LP_J_2015_P26_500m | ecosystem: Environmental > Aquatic > Marine > Oceanic | place: Canada: Northeast Subartic Pacific...
CCATGTATCTATTTCCACGCCTAAATACATTGCCACCGGGGAGTAATGATTTTGATTATTGTATGGCCCTGCTGGAAGAAACGGGTATCTGCACAGTGAACGGTGCCGGTTTCGGACAACTGCCGGGGACCAGGCACATGCGCATCGCTTTTTTGCCGCCTAGGGAAACGGTTACAGGATTCCTGCCAGAATGGATTCGCTTTCACAATCGCTATGTGCGCCGTCCGAAACCCTAGGGGCGGGAAAACGCAGGTATAGTAAATTTCATTTGACTTCACTTATTATATAAGTTAATATAAAGTAACACTTTAAGTAATTCATTATGGGTTCTGAGCCGAAACAGATCAAAAAACTGTATTACTCAATTGGCGAAGTGAGTAAAATAATGGATCTGAAAGCATACGTATTGCGGTACTGGGAAACGGAGTTCAAGCAGTTGAAGCCACCTAAGAACCGGGCCGGAAACCGCACCTACCGCCAGAGCGATATTGACTTGATTCTTTACATTAAGGACCTGCTCTACACTAAAAAATTCACTATTGAAGGGGCCCGCCATCAGCTGGCAATGGAAAAAGAAGGCAAGAAGGATGATGTTGCCGCACCAGTGGAAAGCGTACAGCAGCCTTTACCGGTCAGGAAGGAAACATTACTGAAAATAAAACAGGAATTGGAAACACTGTTGGAAATATTACGTAGATAGATTTATCGGAGCGTGGCGCAGTCCGGTAGCGCACTGCAATGGGGTTGCAGGGGTCGCAGGTTCAAGTCCTGTCGCTCCGACACAATTTTCACCCTGTTTTCTTGACGGAAAGCGGGGTTTTTTATAGCAGCGCAACCCAAAGGCTTTTTATTGTTAAATAACACCTAAAAGTAGCTGTTTTAGGCCTCAACTGCTACCTATATGCTACCTTTATTTGATAAACAGGTACACCCAAGGGCGGATTTAGCAGAAGTATGAATACCCTGTCTAAAAATTTACCTGTAAAAAGGGTTATAGACATTTAGGACTGGCGGGGTGTAATATTGTCTTAATGAAATGCCTCTGGTTCAAATAAAGGAGAAAAATAATGTCCATACTAGAAAAAATGGGAATGGCACTCGATTCGCGTGATGAAGCGGGTTTGAATGACTGTTTACACGATGATTGCAAATTTACGTTGCATGCTGCTGGGAAAATTCTGTCCAAATCTGAAGTTGTCAATTGGGGGATGAGTGGAGACGTCAATAGAGAAAAAGTCAGAATTCTTTTCGAAAATGACGACGTTGGTGTAGAACATGCTTTTGTATCGTTTGATGATGGAAATAAACAAGCAGTCTTGGCCTTTTACACTTATAAGGATGGAAAAATATACACGGTTGAGACTGGTGCATCAAATTTGCCAAAATAACTAAATGAAACGCCTATGGCTCAAAATAGCCCCACATTCGTGGGGTTTTTTGTTTGTAAAGATGATGATGGGTAGATTTGGACTATGTTAGAACATATTGATTATATATTACTTTGTTTTTCTACTCTTTTTACTCTTGTTAATCCAATAGGAATAGCACCTATTTTTCTAACCTTAACAGAGCGTTTTCCAGAAAAACATCAAAAATCAATAGCAAAAAAAGGGATAATTACTGGTTTTGTCGTATTAGTCGTTTTTGCCTATCTGGGGAGATATATTTTTGCTATGTATTCAATATCCATTGATGCATTCAGAATTATGGGTGGCATAATATTCTTTCGAAGTGGTCTAAAAATGCTTGATTCAATTACTCCTAGAACAAGAACTACACCTTCAGAGACAGAGGAAAGTCTAGAGCACGAAGATATAGCAATTAGCCCGATAGGTATACCCATTGTAACAGGACCTGGAGCAATTACAGCAGCCATGATATTGGCGGGTCAAGCAAACAGTTTAACTGAACAATTTATACTACTATTAGCAATTTTAATTGTCTTGCTTCTAACACTTATAATTTTTCTAGCTAGTCCGAAAATATTTAAAAAATTAGGTCAGTCAGGTTCTCGCTTGATTCAAAAATTAATGGGAATTATACTAATGGTGATTGCAGTACAATTTGTTATTGATGGTATTTCAAATGTATATATCGATTTAATAAAAAATATATGATAGTTAAGATTATCCTATCAAGCCCCACATTTGTGGGGTTTTTTGTTTATAGACATTTAGGACTACTGGCTTTTTAACTAAAGTTTTACCCTACAGCGGACAGAACATGGGGTAGGGTCTGGAATTAAACAGCTACACACATTGTAACGCTATTTTTTGATATTTAGGCTGGCGGGGTGTAATATTGTCTTAATGAAACGCTTCCTACCACTGATAATGTTTACTGGCTTGCTGTTTGGTCAAGATCTGCTAACGACAACGGATGGTAATGTTATTAAAGGAAAAGTTGTTGATCGTAATTCTGATAGTGTCCTGTTTCATGATTAAAAAATGCTTCACCAACAAAAAATACCTTTGCCTACCATAATGAGATTGGTTTTAGCTGATTGTACACTGATTCTTATTTTTGCTGAATGATTACTGATGTTATACATGTTGTTTTGGCTCTCCCCAGCCAGCACCTAATATTTGGCATTATTAGTACAGTTCTCTGTATCGCTTCGGCATGGGTTTACAGCCATGGTTCAAACAAATTAAAAACTATTATACTTAAAACGATCAGTTGGCTGGCAGTTTTCAATGAGATTGTCTTCCAGTTAAATATGATCTATTATGGTATCTGGTCTTATCGTACATCTATGCCCCTGGAAATGTGTTACTTGTCTGCTTTACTTGTTCCTGTTTACACTCGCTTTCAACATTATCGTTCTCTACAGAACTGGTTCTTTTTTGCAGGTTTTGGTGGTTCATTTTTTGCACTTATTAATACCAATTTATCGGAAATGGAACAAATTTATATCTCCATTCACTATTTTTTTGCCCATGGCCTTGTCATTTTTGTAATGCTTGCACTTGTGATAGATGGCTATCGGCCACAATGGGTTGACTATTTCAATGCTATAAAATGGACAACGGTCCTTGTTTTGTCCATCATTATCATTAATCTGATCCTTGGAAGTAATTATATGTTCACTTTTGAAAAACCACCGGGGGTTAATTTTACGTTGTTGATGCCGGAATGGCCTTATTATTTTATGATTATATTGTTTATTGGCCTTATGTTTTATACTCTATTAATGCTTCTATCCCTTGTGCCTCAACAAAATAAAGATTGATGAAAAACAAGTAGCTGTAATACTAGGCAGGCAATCAAGGCTTAAACCCCGCCCAATAATGGTGTTTTTTGTTTCTAGACTTTTATGCCTGGCGGCACCCATATTGTAGTTCAATTTTTATAAGATTCGTAAATTGGGTTATGCTCAAATAGCAAAGGAGGAAATCATGGAAGATATATTCAATTGTCCAAATTGTGAAAATTGTCAATGTGAAAGTTGTGGATGTGGTGAATGAAATACGTTGATTATCTTTTCTTTATTATTGGTGTTGTTTATTCAATCTTCTCACTCTTTGTTGCTACGAGTGACTTCGCCCTTTTTGGTGGATTTGGTATGCTTATGATGATTTATAGTGGAATGAATATTAATGAAAGATATAGGGATAAATCAGAAGAAGAAGCACAGATAAAACTTTATTCCACCTCCGAAACACCAAAAGCTGGATAAGAATTCCAAATAAATCACGGTGAAAAATGGAAATGCACCCACTAATTAGGATAGTTTGGATAATTCTAATCGGAATAATCTTAGTTAGTATTCGCCGTATACTTAATGAAAAAGGTTGGAAAATCGGTAATTTTATTCGAATTGAAGACGATGGTAAAGATAATAAAAATGAGTAGTTAAGTATGCGATTCTAAACCCCGCGTATTAGCGGGTGGGGGTTACAGCTAGTAAATTACCTCATTATCTATAATTAATTTTTTTATATATAATAATAATTTAAATTTGTAAGAACTTATTTAACTGGATCGAGTGCAAGATTTTATCTAACTAGGGGAAAACATGAGATATACTTTTCAAATATTACTTACTGCTTTTCTAATTATGATGGCGGGTTGTCAAGATAGTGGCACAGAGCCAGTAGGGGTATCTGATGCAGAATTAATCCAAGCTATTATTGACGCTGATAAAATCAGCGTTGGCATGAATGGATTGCCATCTAACGCAAAAACAATCGTTGAAGAAAATTATAATGAATATGATGGTATTGATACAAAAAAGGCATATGGGTTAGGTTACGAGGTGAGCATGGATGGTAAAGGCCATGTAATAGGCCACCGCTGTGAAGTCTATTTCAATCTGGAAGGCAGGAAATTAGATCCTAATGGTAAAAGAGGAGATAAATCTGACTGGGATAGAGATGATAATAAAGGCGACTGGAAATGTTTTGACCTAGTTTTACCTATCACGTATGTGATGCCTGATGGCTCTACTATAACTGTAAGCAGTGATGATGATGATAACTGGGTAGAGCTAAAAGCCTGGTATGAAACTAACCCCGAGTCTGAAGAAAAACCTACTTTACAATATCCAGTAGATATTTCGTTTGAAACCAGGGAAGGTAGTACAACTCTTACAGTTACAAATGATGAAGAGATGAGAAGCGCTTACGGACGTTGTGGCGGTGGCAGAGATGATGATAGCAGAGAATGTTTTGAGCTAGTCTTACCCGTTACCTTTATAATGCCTGATGGTTCGACTATTACTGTTGAAAATGATGCAGGTTGGGCTGATCTTAGAAGTTGGTATGAAGCAAATCCTGACGCTGAAGGACGTCCTGAATTACTGTACCCTGTAGATATTGTATTCGATGACGAAACTGTGACTATTAATAGCGCTGAGGGAATGAATAGGGTGAAACGAGAGTGTTGGGAATATGAGGATGAAGGAAGAGAATGTTTTGAACTTGTATATCCTGTAACATTTATAATGCCTGATGGTTCAAGTATCACTGTTGCCAATGATGACGAAGATGGCTGGCAAGAAGTAAAAGACTGGTATGAGGCAAACCCCGAATCTGAAGAACGGCCTACGTTAGAGTACCCTGTAGATATTGTTTATGCGATAAACGAAGGCTATTCCACAGTTACGATTAATAATGAAGAAGAAATGGAAGCAGCGAAGGATGAATGCCGGGATGATGAGGATAGTGATAGGCCTTAATAGATCAAATTTTATATAGAGTTAAAAACCCCTTCTTCAAATAAACAAAAAACCCCGCCCAGTTGTGGGGTTTTTTGTTTATAGACATTTAGGACTACTGGGGTGTAATATCTGTTGTATGGGAGGAAAAAAATGAGATATTTAATATTGATTGTTCTGATCTGTTGTTCTTTTGAAACGAATGCACAAGAACGAGAAACAATATTAGACGGTGAAATGGAAATAAGTTATTTCGGTGGCCTGACACTAAAGTTCACAGGTGTTATGGATAATATAACTGGACTGATTGGTGGACATGGGGGTGTTCTCATCAACGATGCGATTTACCTGGGTGGCGCATTAGGCTCAAGCATTACGGAAATTGGCGGTGGCTATTCCAGTTACAGGTATGGTGGACTTTTACTTGGCTCGTTTGTAAAACCTAACGAGGCCATTCATTATTTTGCTGATGTTGGTTTGTATTCAGGAAAAATAAGTTCTGAAGGACTGAATGGGATCATTATGGCTTCAACGGAAGAGTTTTCGATCATAGAACCGAATATTGGTATAGGTATTAACTTGAATGACAAAATGAAATCGACGGCAGGATTATCATATAAATTAGTAGGTGCCATCGATAATTCGGATATTAGTAAAAAAGATGTCGGCGGATTTTCTCTTAATGGATCAATTATTTTTGGGTTTTAGGGCATTTAATATCTCAAGTTTGGTAGTGATTGGAAGACAGTTATCGTTAGATTATTGGGTAGTTATTGGTATAAATGATATTTTCATTTCCAGGTGACCTGAATATCCACCAATGAGCGGAGTTTTTAGTTTCTAAACATTTAGGACTGGAACTAGCCAAGTATAGTTCAGATATTAACCAGTGCTAAAACTATACCATAAATTAACAAGGCTGATCCTACTAGTTTTGCTAGTTAATATTCTATTATCATGCTGGTTAACTTACGCGCCAACTCTTGACATACAAGGGCATCGTGGTGCAAGAGGTCTTTTTCCTGAGAATACATTAGTTGGTTTTCGCAAAACAATTGAAATGGGCGTGGTAACATTGGAACTTGACCTGGGCCTTACGAAAGACTTGGTGCCCGTGGTTAACCACGATCCCTATATAAACCAAAATTTATGTCTGGATGCTAATGGAGATTCCATTGCAATAGATACATTTGGTAATGGTCCTTTAATTTCTAATCTCACTTTAAAAGAGATAAAAACATTTGATTGTGGTTCCCTAAATCCAGATGTGTCGCGTTTTCCTGAGCCTCCCAGAATAAATATTCCGGGTGAAAAAATTCCGACACTGCAAGAGGTATTTGATTTGTTGGCTAGATACCCGGATAAAAACATTATGTTGAATATCGAAATAAAGGTTGAACCGGAATCTCAAATAAATCCCTCTATTGATGCTTTCGTTAAAGCAGTAATACAGGTGGTAAACCAAAATGACGCTGCCGCAAAAGTAAATATTCAATCTTTTGATTGGCAAGTCCTTGAATCTGTCAAAAACAATGCCCCGCACATAAAAACAGCTGCACTTTTGGGACAATTCACTTTTAAGTCGATAAATGACTCCGTCCCATCAATATGGTTAAATGGAATTCATTATGAAAATAGTGGTGGCACTGCACTCACCATGTTGCAGGAAGCAGAAAATTACGTTGATATTTTTTCCCCATTCTGGCAATTGATCATGCCAGAAGATTCCCTTTTTCTTGGTAATACTGTAAAGGAGTTGGAAAAGAATGGTTTTCCTGTTATTCCCTGGACAATTAATCGTACCAAAATAATGGAAAAAGTAATTTTAGAAGGCGTTGATGGAATTATTACTGATTATCCGGATAGTTTGTTAATGGTTATGAAAAAAATGGGTATCAAAAGAAAGTAAAATATATGATTTTTATCACTCAAATTTGTTTTCTGCTTACAAAGCACACATCACCTAATAGCAGAATATTTATTGTACCCTGTTTTTTTGTAAATTATTCAGGAAACAACTCAGGCTTATTTCATTATTTTGAATTATCATTATACAACATTTGGAAGAATTAATATCGATGGAAGAACATACCACAAGGATGTAGTTGTTGATAGGGGGAATATCCTGAAAAGAGAAAAAGGAAAAAGCAAGTCCCACAGAGCAGATTTTGGACACACGCCACTGACACCATCAGAAAATATCCCCTGGAATTGCACCGAACTGGTGGTAGGGACAGGATTTTATAGCAATCTTCCTATTACCGATGACTTGAAAGCAGAAGTAAAAAGGAGGGGAATTACGCTGAAAATTATGAAAACAGCAGATGCATGTGCTTACCTGGCAACAAAAGGTATAGGGACAAATGCTGTTTTGCATATCACTTGCTGACTAGTTTTTCAACGGTCGCTGTCCCCCAAGTAGCGGGGTTTTGTGTTTATTGGTCTAGTCGTTAAATTCTCTACATGGATAACACCCTCATTCTCTATCCGATACTGCCCGTTGTTTTCCTGAACTTTTTTGTCGTTTTCCATATGCGCTACGTGATCGAAAAGGCAATCAAGAAACGGGAAGTGCGTTATAGATGGTTCCGAGTGTACGAAGGCTCAGCACCAGAGTATATGTTGGCGGCTAGGCATCACTATAAGAATTATTTTGAGATACCTATCCTGTTCTATCTCTTATGCATCATACTCTATGTTTTTGATGACATCCGTAATCTGGATCTGTGGATCGCTTGGCTTTTTGTGGTCTTCAAGTTTATCCATAGTTACATACGGCTAACCTCGAATTATGTCCCCAATAGAGCCTACGCCTTTTATATCTGTGTGCTTCTATTGTTAGGGGGATGGATCTACCTGGCTATCAGGATATTATAAATTGGTAAAATACTTGTCGAGTATGTGCTGCAATCAGCTCGGCGATTGACTTTAACTCGCTCGGGGATTACATTCAACTTACGCAAACTTGGAGTAAATTATGAAGGAGCAGGAAATTGGTTATGTATCAAAATATTTCGGCCAGATATCAGTCGCTGCCATTGAAGTTACCGCTGGAAAAATAGGCGTTGGTGACACGATCCATATCAAGGGACACACTACTGATTTAAATGAAGAAATACAATCTATTCAGATCGAACATGATGTTGTGGAAAAAGCCAAGAAAGGCGATAGTATTGGTATTAAGGTGACGGATAAGGTACGCCGTAAAGATAAAGTGTTCAAAATTAGCTGACAAAGTCGGATTCCAGAGCGACTACAAGAAAATTAAAAATGATATCGACGCTGGAACTATCCAGTATAGTGATAATGAGTATATTCTATGCAATTGTCGGTATTAAACACTTTACAAACCCTTTATGGTTTGTAAAGATTGTGCCACCGGTTTTACCCTACAAATTTGCCCTGGTCTATATCAGCGGCTTCTTCGAGATTGTTTTCGGCGTGTTGTTACTTTTCCCGACATCGAGACATGTTGCCGGCTGGGGGCTGATCCTTCTTTTGATTGCCATTTTTCCCGCTAATATCTATCTTGCACAGACCAACGGTGCAGCCTTGAATACCACCCCGCTCATCGCTTGGGGTAGATTGCCGTTTCAGTTTGTTTTTATTGCCATTGCATACTGGCACACAAAATTATGATTAATAGCCAGTGGCATGGGATTATGTTGCTCCCTATTGCGTTAATACATGCCCAAGGTCAAATGTCTGATCCTGGTTTAGAATACCCCTCTTACACACCTAATGCTACAGATCTCATCCTGTCCCGCTCAAAATATATGGATCAACTACAGGGTTTTTGGCTGACCCAGTGCATTGCTAACTGGACGGGACTTATCACGGAAATGGATAAGATTGAGCCGCCTTTTTATACGGATGAGAACTGGGATGGCCCTGATGAGCGCAATATCTGGGGTAATTTTGTTCCCACATCCAATAATATCATTGAATATTATTTTGTCCATGCTGGCGAGACCTGGTCCGCAGACGATGACACGGATATCGAATATATGTACCAACACCTGCTGGACGTCAACAATGTAAGTATATTGACCCCAGAACAAATCCGTGATGGATGGCTTCATCATATTTATTCCAATGAGGATGCGCCTAACAATGAGAATTTTCTGTGGGTCTCAAACGAGACCGCCTATTATTTGATGCTAGGTGGTCTGTTGCCACCAGCCACGAGTACACCTGAGAATAATTCTCATTATGAAATGATTGACGCCCAGTTGACCACAGAGATATTCGGTCTTTTCGCCCCGACTCGGCCAGACGTTGCCTTACGTATGGCTCACCTGCCTATCCGGACGACGGCCAAGGATAATGCCGAATTGGCCGCGGAATTTTATGTGATCATGTATTCCCTCGCTTCTTATGTGAAAAATGAGTTGGGTATGAAGGAAAAAGTATTCTGGCTGGCCAAACAAGCCCGCAGGCGGATTCCAGATGGGAGCCCGGTTGCCGGAATGTATGATTATATCAAGGAATCCTATGACGCCAATCCCGATAAGAATGACTGGGAGAGTACTCGGGATGCTGTTTACGAACGATACCAAGTTGTCGGGGCAGACGGCTATGTCTATAACCAATCATTTGATGCAGGCATTAACTTTGCCGCAAGTCTGGTCAGTTTGTTCTATGGGGAAGGCGATCTGCCCCGGACTATCAGAATTGGATCCCTTACCGGTTGGGATTCGGATAATCCCACAGCAACCTGGGGTGGATTACTAGGTTTCATGCTCGGGCGCAAGAATGTGGAATGGGCATTTGAGCAGGCTGACCTTTCGGACACATATTGGATCAGCAGAACGCGCCGTAACTTTCCCGATCGTACACCGGAAATGACCGGTGAGGACACCTTTCCGCTTATGGCAAAACGGGGTATTTATATTATTGATCGGGTGGTCATCGAAGAACTGGGAGGCGGAGTGGATCTGGATAAAGATGTCTGGTATATTCCGGATCATAACGGCGAATTCCCCCAAGGAATTCCGCTGCAAAAATGACATCTAGCGTGCACAATTTTATGGGTGACATTATGTAGGTATTTAACTGATTTTGAAACCTGGACTAATGGCCTACGCTGGTCGGAAACCGAGATTATGGCATACATGCCGAATATGTCCACGCCCCTCACAAAATAATATTCAACTACAGGGCTATCTATGGATGTTATTATAATGCCTTTCCAGGTAAGTTAATTTTCGCAGAGCCTCGCGTGTTTCCTACGTATAGTAGCGTAGATAGTCGTGGTTTTTTTATATACATTAGACTGACATAGGATTAACAATGGTTGTTAAAGAAATTTCTACCACTATTAGGCCTTAATACCGAAGACATCAGTAGAAGATTACCATTCGGAAGATATTATTATTAAGTCATGATCTTTCTAGGAACGTTTCGAACTAGAAAAAATATACAATTATAATAAACCCCCTTATTCTATGGATTTTTTGTTCCTATAAGTTAAAAGCCAGGTCACCTTTTCCTTTTACAGATCCAGTAACCTGGTCTTTTTCCTGACTTCTCTCAGCTCTTTCGAGCTTCAAGCTTATCTCTACTTTCGTTTCGGTCTTTCCAGGCTGTGAGAGTCCCAGATTTTGGTGCTATCTCATTCTGTTCTCATTTCACACTGGTCGTTAATTGCATACAATATATAAATCAAGTTTTTTAAATAATATTTTGTTTTTCGTCACTACCTTTTGCTGGTTCAGTTTAGGAATTTATCATCAAAAAACATGGGGAAAAATGCGATATACTTTTCAAATGTTACTTACTACTTTTCTAATTATGATGGCGGGTTGTCAGGATAGTGCCACAGAGCCAGTAGGGGTATCTGATGCGCAGAACACTGTCTGTTTCGACATTGAGATAAACCCAAATTCCGATTCGACCGCTTTCAGCGACTTCACTAAATACGTTCGCGTGTTGGATTGTTTCAGCGTATATGCTGAAACTTCTATTTCGGATGCAAAGGTCTTACACGCCGCCGCTGTGGCAGCAGAACTGCTGGATAACGATGAAGATGGGGATGTGGATGATCCCGTATTGAAAGCAGAATTGGCTGCCAATGGCGCACTTATACCGATCTTTTCCCACGACGGTTCTCCAGCCATGGATAAATTTTTTGACCACTACAATGGTGATGGTGCCGCGGCTGTATTATGGCGGAATGAGATAGATCCGGATAACCCTGGCTATTGGGGGGTCGATGCCACTGTGGAAGAAGTGGTCCACGTTATCAATGCCATCGGTCACACTAATATCTACCCAAATGCCTTTGCAGTGGAACCCAATTCATCCCTGCTCACTTCCGCCATGGATGTAGCGCGGGGCGGACAGTTCATACAGCACCCGAACAATTATCCCCAGGAAGCATGGTATCATTATGATGATTATACTTGTGATTATGAATGTATGGGCATTGAGTATCTTTACTGGTGTATCGTAACCAACATGGGTATTCTTGCTGATGCGGCTACCTGTGCTGATATTGCCAATGAATGGGAACCCTGCACGCCGTTGCTCTTAGAAGAAACAGATACCCTTATGTATGCATTGATCACGAGTGATACATATCAACTACCTCAATTAGCTCCAGATGGGAATTATTGTCCTGTTAGTGTAAATATTACCAATGAAATAAATTCCCATTGATTCCAACTGCACGCTGCTTATCCCAATCCTTTCAATCCTGTGACCGCTATCAGTTACAAGATGCCTATTAGAGGACAGTTCACCATAGCGATATTTGATATAACAGGAAAATTGATCAAAACACTTACTGCTAATAAACAGTCAGCAGGGCAGGGCATTGTCCAGTGGAATGGTCGAAATGATACTGGAATATCTTTACCTTCCGGTGTGTATAATTATCAATTATCTTCTTCTGATTTCACCTCAACTAGAAAAATTGTCTTGCTGAAATAACTATAGCGGTACAGACTTCAGCAAACATAATCAAATGCTAACCAATCCAAACATCTTTCAACAATGAAACAGTTATTAATGATCATTTGCGGTATGTATTTGTTTCTTTACGCACTAGGATTCATAATACCCCAGAAAACAACCCATCCCGTCTTACAACGTTTATCTAAACCGGTCACCATTGCACATCAGGGTGGCAATAAGATATACCCCGATGAATCATTGCTGGCTTTTAATAATGCTGTAGATATGGGTATCCAGGTACTGGAAGTAGATATTCATCGTACCAGAGATGGAGTTATTGTTATTAACCATGATCAAACTATAGACCGTCTTACAGATAGTAGCGGCTTGATTCGGGAAATGTCCTGGTCAGGTTTGCGGCAGGTGGATGGTGCCTATAACTGGTCACCTGATGGTTTGACCTATCCTTATCGCGGTAAAGGAGTTAAGATTTTGTCCTTGACTGCTGTTTTGGATTCCTTTCCACAACAGGTGTACGATATTGAGATCAAACAGCATGATCCGCCCCTGGAAAATGATCTATGTGATATTCTGCGGCAATATGGAATTGCTTCTAATCAAGTGATTGTAGCCTCATTCAGCGACAAGACGCTCAACCGTTTCCAACATGCTTGCCCAGAAGTGGCTACGTCCCTACCTGTAAACCAAGGCACTATTCTATATATCTTAAGCAGGGTTGGGCTAGAGCGGCTGCTTCCATTGGATGCGGTAGTGGCACAATTACCTCGTTCATTTTCTACAAAACTAGGGCAATTGGAACTGGATCGACGTTATATCAATGCTTTTGCTAAAGGGGATCGCCAAGTATGGGTATGGACAGTGAACGATTCAATCGAAATGAGGCGGATGTTGGACATGGGCGCCCATGGTATTATCACCGATCGCCCGGATATTATAATGGATATTGTCAAGTAAAAACTCGCGGCTAATCCACTGCGACTAATCCAGTAGAAAGCCATGATATAGACCCATGTAATAGGGTAAGAGAAACACAGTTCCGCAAGATAAAACTTGACCATCTGCGCCAGTGTCTAATTGCCAGGGATCCCGATTCCAGTGATTGAAATGTGATTCATCCACTTGAATGACTTTTCCGTTCTTGCGATAACCGCTTGTGCTCATATCATTATTATTAAATGTCCTCGTAACCAATTGGAATCTTGTAAGGTCTATGCGGTGACTGTTGGTATGCCGCCAATTGAAACGATCTAAAGGGAAACGAATCAACGTTTCAACCGATTCATCTAGCCATTCACCATGGGGTTCTAAATCATAGAATTCCCCCGGATCTTCAAAACTGAGGCCATGACAGGCGGCCATGAAGGCAAAGTTGAAAAATGGATTTAATTCAGGCACTTCCTGTTGCCAGGCCAGCCAGAATGAAAACGCATACCGGGAACGCAATTCTGGATCCTTTTCGTAATTCACCAGATTATAGTAACACATGAAAGCCATTTCATCATCGGACTGGTTTCCTGCACCAAAACCGCGCTGGAACTTTATATCGATCATATTCTGTGCGTACCCATGTTGATCCACTAATGTGCTTGCTATATCCCGGTATTTATCATCGCCGGTGATATGCGCCGTTGTGATCAGGTAAGATAGTATACTCAATGAATTAAGCCCGCGTTCGACAAACCAGTTTTTATCAAAATTTAATTCCTTGGGCCTATAACGGGCCCAGCGAGTGGGCCGTCCATCGTGATCCATCAGCTGAAAATCATGATCAATAATATGATCTGTCAGGCGTCGTACATGTTCCCGTACTCGTTCCTTTTCTGATTCCGTATCGGCGACTAGATCATAATACAATGCATATAGAAAATAATGACCATCCAGTTCGTCAGAACTAGTATCAGTTTTATAATACCATTTTCCATCTGCGCTTCTAGGCCAGCGCGGTTCATAGATCTTCCACATTGAATCATCTGTTTCTTTTTTATGCAGGTCACGTTTAATCAGGCCAATATTGGGGTCAGGACCGCTAGTAGGTAAGACCGTGCGAGCCACAAAACCTGGCGGTGGTGAATGCAGGTTCCCCTGGGTAACATCTCCAAGAAATTTCAACGCGTCAAATACCTTCTTAGCACGTCTTTTTGCCTGGATATCACCGTTCGCAGCGTAAGCAAAACACTGACCCGCACCATACATGCTGGTCCATAGACCATCGTTATCGCTGTCATACTGTTTCCAGTTGCGTTTTATACCCGGTTCTTCCACATGTACTTCCAGAACAAATTCGAAAGGTGTCCGGCGATGATAACGATCAATCTCGTCTTCAAACCATTGCGCCTTTTCTGCCAGCGATAGAGAGCGGTGCTGGATGACACCTATTCCATTGGCAGTAGCAAACCAGGCGTCACCGTTTGGTGTGACCGTAATGTTGCGTACATCATCGTCTGGCAACCACCGTTTTCCCTGACGGTATTCCCAATTTTCTCCGTCGAAATACACGGCACCTTTTCGTGTCCCAAACCACATATCACCATCATTGCCTGGTGCCATCATAGTAAAATCATTGTAGGGCAGTCCGTCATCACCTGTAAACAAATGCCAGCCCTCATCATAATAACCCACACCCTGAGTACTGGCAAACCACAGCCGACCAAACGCATCAACAGTCACACCGCGGGCATCATGCAGTCCCCAACTTTGCTGTCTATTACGGGGAAGTATCGGGGACCAACCTTCATGCAAAGATGAAAAGGATAAAAGGGCGGAATCAGTGGCGACGTACGTTTTTCCCGAGCCAGTGACTGTAATTTGTCGAATCACCGTTGCGGGAATATTCAGCACAACTGGGCGTGTGTTAGGGGTAAATTTTGATCCTTTAGATGAATTTTTATAAATATTCCCATATCTTCTTTCCAGCAATATGATATCATCTGTGGTACCTAGCATAATATTATTGCGAAAACTAAGATCATTTTCTGAAACGGGTACCTTGACTCGCGCTGAAAGCGTAATAGTCTGATCTAGCCAGCCCCTGTTGAATAGATAGATATTCCCTCCGGCCACGATTTGATCCTTTTCAATACCACCAAAGACGGCCAGTTCGTTGCCTTTAGCCGCCAGCATCCAAACATCCACATGTTCCATTTGTTCTACTACAGACCACTCATCACCAATAAACATAGCCAGTCCTTTAGCTGTAGCCGCAAATACTGTACCATCTTTGGTGGCTGCAATATCACGGATATCATTACTGGGTAAGCCATCATCAACATTATAAAAAGTGCTTTGTTCTTGCTGAAAAACACCAACTGAAACATACGTTGGGGTTTTGGCCAATAGCATTCCAGCAAATAATAAGTGAATTACTAATATGGATCGGAGAAATGACTTCATTGGGATATAATTCATATTGAATTTAAATGTTTACCAATTAAATGGCAGATTAATAGATATCGTTTTACGTTTCAAACCGATGATGGTAATTTATTCTACAACACCAGTAATGAATGAACCAATAATAATGACTGAACCATTCCTTAACATGATTCAAGGCCTACTGCTGGACCCATCATTTTTACCTATTACGAGTGTATTTGTTGTACTGGTAATATTTTCTTTCTGGCAAAATTTAGCAAGGTACGTTCCCCATTTAGCCGTTGTTTATTTTTCTTTTTTATTGTTTACCGCAACTTCGTATCGATCCACTCCAGTATTTCCACAAGAAGAGAAGAAAAATATAGTCGAAGATTCCATGAAATTAGAAGTAATGGCTCAGCCAATTACAGTGAAAGGTGAAAACACTGTAAAAGGTGCCGGTGATAATTCCCGAGCTTCTTCAGGACGCGAAGTCAAACAATTTGTTCCACCCCAAAAACCGCAGGATAACGAACCAAAATCTATATTTGTTCAGCGCCTGGTAGTTTGTGAAAATATTGACTTCAAGCAGCGAAAACCAATACGTGTAAGAGACGTATTTATTGATACAACATCCAGGATATACTGCTTCGCTGGTTTGCGGAACCCGGAACGATCTGAAGATATAATTCACGTCTGGAAATTTAACGGAGAACCTTACGCTACAGTTCATATGAATGTAAGTGTATCTAATTATTTTCGCTGCTGGTCCTATATCACTCCCAGAGAGAATTCTGCCGGCCAGTGGAACATTGCTATTTT
>Ga0257111_1000501_pt1 | contig 16216 bp, 16 predicted proteins | sample LP_taG_6_FD_191567 | JGI IMG/M metagenome (GOLD analysis project Ga0257111, IMG submission 191567) | Marine microbial communities from Northeast Subartic Pacific Ocean, Canada - LP_J_2015_P26_500m | ecosystem: Environmental > Aquatic > Marine > Oceanic | place: Canada: Northeast Subartic Pacific...
ATGACTCTCATGCCACTGGATTTATAGGCCAGACCGGGCGTGGTTCTGCAGAATATCATGGTGTGATGGATAAAGTGGATGTATGGACTTCTACGCTGGGAAAGGCGTTGGGAGGTGCTTCAGGAGGTTTTACGACCGGGAGACAAGAAATTATCGATATGCTGCGGCAACTCTCGCGACCCTATCTTTTCTCCAATACCTTAGCACCTAGCATTGTAGCTGCTGGTATAAAGGTGTTTGATATGCTTTCAGCTACCACAGATCTCCGTGATAAATTGGAAGAAAATACGCTCTATTTCCGGAAAAAAATAAGGGCTGCTGGATTTGATATTAAAGAGGGTGATCATCCCATAGTACCCATTATGCTCTATGACGCCATCCTGGCCCAAAATATGGCTGCTGAATTATTAGAAAGAGGTATTTATGTGATCGGCTTTTTCTATCCTGTTGTGCCCAAGGGAGAAGCAAGAATTCGCGTTCAAATATCTGCAGCAATGGAAATTCATCAACTAGATGAAGCGGTAGATGTATTCACTGAAGTCGGGCTGAAATTGAAGGTGTTATCTTGAATTTTCTTGGTGGAAATATAATTTGGCACCTCATTTCTATGCACGGTATATTCGCAGGCTTTTTTGATAGAAAAGCAATTCGATAGATAAAATGTCTAAAAACCTTACACCACGGTATATCATCATTGGCATAGTTCTGGCTTGGGCACTGTTAACGCTGTGGCCTTCTGTTAAATATCAGCAATTATCGCCTGAGGATATTGAAGACATGCGGGAAGCCGGTACACTCGAAACTCTCGAAAATAAAATTATTAAGCAAGGTCTGGATCTCAAGGGAGGTATTTACATTGTTCTGGAAGTGGATCTTCCAACGCTCGTTACGACTCTAGCTATTAATAAGGATGCAAAATTTGAACGTACAGTGAATGACGTTCGAAAGATACTAGGTGAAAACCCCCAGCGAAAATTTTTTACTGTATTTACTGAAAAGATTAGTGAGAACGGACTGCGATTACCGCGATACTACGATGTGGATTATGGTGCCAAAGCTGATGATATATTAAACAGCATTCGAGAGCAGGCAGATGATGCTATCAACCGCGTCTTGGAAATACTACAGAACCGAGTCGATCAATTTGGTGTTTCTGAACCAACAATCCAAAAACAAGGTAATCGACGTATCATTGTAGAATTAGCTGGGATCCAGGATTCTGAAAGGGCGCGGGTATTGCTGCAAAGCACTGCACAATTGGAATTTTTCATGGTCAAATCCCCAGAAGTTACTAATGATATTTTATCACAGATCGACAAAGTTATTAAGGGAGATGAGGAATTGGAGGCCTTGGTTGCTGCAGTTGAGGGTGATCAGGCACAGACCGAGGATGGAGAGTTAGCCGTAAGTAATGACCAAACTATTTCCATTAGTGAACTTTTTGGGGAAGAGGGATTGAGTTCAGAGGATACTGAAAGCGGTGACACAGCAGTTGTGGTAGACCAAAATATTTTTCAAGAACGGCCCTTTTCTTCCATGCTGCGGGCCCTAGGAAATAATATTGCTGTACCTGAAAAGAATTTATATGCTATAAAAAAAATCATTAATAAACCTGAAGTTCAGGATAAACTCTCTCTAGGAAATGGTCGTTTTCTTTTTGCCCCTGATGCGGAGAGTTTCACAACAAATACGGGGCTGGAAGAGCCACTGGTTTACATGTATTATCTGGAGCATGATGCTGATCTAACTGGTGGTGTCATCGAAGAAGCGAATGCGACGATCGGTGGCCAAGGAACAAGTGCTGTTGGGCAACCAATAGTTTTACTTGACATGAATAGTGATGGAGCACGTACGTGGTCCCGGATCACTGGGGCAAATATCGGCCGACGCATAGCTATTGTCTTGGATAAAAAAGTGCATATGGCGCCGTCAATCCGAACAAAGATAACGGATGGTGGCACCCTGATCGAGGGTTTTGCAAATATGGATGAAGCCAAAGATATTGCCATTGTACTTCGTGCTGGTGCTTTGCCAGCCCCAGTAAAAATAATTGAAGAAAGAATTGTTGGCCCATCTCTCGGCGCTGATTCCGTTAAAAGAGGAACGTATTCTGTGCTTCTTGGTCTCGCGCTGATCCTGGTATTTATACCGTTCTATTATAAGCTCTCAGGCATAATTGCAGATTTTGCCTTGATCTGGAATATTCTTTTGGTACTTGCTGTCATGGCATCCCTTGGCGCTACACTGACATTGCCGGGTATTGCCGCCTTGATACTAACAGTAGGAATGTCTGTAGATGCCAATGTTATTATATTTGAGAGAATTCGCGAGGAATCAAGAAAAGGGAAAACACCTCGAACAGCAATTGACAGCGGTTATGCTCGCGCACTAACCACAATTATTGATGCGAATGTTACCACCTTGGTAGCGGCGCTCGTACTTTATCAATTTGGCACTGGTCCTATAAGAGGTTTTGCAACGGTATTATTCTGGGGGATTATGATATCTATGTTTACAGCTATTTTTGTTACCCGCACAATTTTTAATTCGTTCACTGAACGCAAAGGTCTTGAAAAACTAAGTATATGAGGCTCATCAAAGAAACTAGAATTAAGTTTATGGCCCAATCCAGACTAGGACTATACTTATCTGGTGCGGTAATCGGTGCCGGTATCATTTCCTTAGTATTAGCGGGCGGACCATTATTAAGTATTGACTTCAAAGGTGGTACTCTCCTAGCAGTACATTTTACTGACCCAGTTGACGTGAATGATATCCGTTCGGCAATGAGTGTTGTATCTATAGATGGTCAGCCATTTGATTTTAGTAAAGCAGAAATAAAACTGTTTGGCGACACAAGGGATATTTCCGTCCGTATACCTCACATGGATGAAGAGCCTACGAACTTCGCTCAAAGAATTATCGCTCATCTCAGGAAGGTCTTTCCTGATGAAGTTCCCGAAGTGGAAAGTGACTTCATTCTTTCAATCGAAAAAGTGGGACCAAAAATTGGCGCTGAACTTAGTAATAAAGCCGTTTTGGCTATCATTTCTTCGATGGGATTAATACTATTTTATATTTCTATTCGGTTTGAATTTAATTTTGCTTTAAGTGCCATTGCGGCTCTGGCGCATGACGTATTTGTAACGCTTGGAATTTTTTCCATTATGGGATATGAAATATCATTACCCATTATAGCAGCTTTTCTTACTATTGTTGGATATTCACTGAATGACACCATTGTTATTTTTGATCGCATACGTGAAAATGTAAAATCCATGAAACGACTGACTTATACACAGGTTGTTGACCAAAGTATAAATGATTCTTTGAGCCGGACAATTATTACTTCAGTCACTACTTTTATTGTTGTTCTAGTTCTTTGGTTATTTGGCGGTGAAGTAATAAATCTTTTCGCGTTCGCCATGATGGTTGGGGTAATCGTAGGTACGTATTCCAGTATTTTTGTAGCCTGCCCTTTAGTGGTGCGGTTGCACGCTGGCAAATAACTCTGCTGTCCCTTCACTACAAGAATATCAATAACTTTCAATCTATTTTATGATATTATACAGCACAATGTCATCTCCTATTGGCCTATTAGGCATTGCCAAATCAAATAATGGAATAAGGCGGGTAATGTTTTCGAACCATGCACCATTCAAACAGTATTTGCAAACTGTGTACCCTCAGGACAGTATAAAACGAGATGACGATGGATTGACTGATCCTATCAATCAATTAAACGAATATTTTAATTCATTAAGAATGAAGTTTGAACTAAAATTAGATTTGGTAGCACCTCCCTATTATAAAAAAGTATTAAAGATGGTAGCTAATATTCCCTATGGTAAAACAGCTTCATATAAAATTATTGCTGAACAGACCGGTAATTCGAAGGCGGTTCGTGCAGTAGGCAGCGCAAATGCAAATAACCCCATACCAATAATTATACCTTGTCATCGCGTCTTAACACATAGCGGGAAGCTTGGCGGCTTTGGAGGCGGCGAAGAAACGAAGGTATTTCTATTAGAACTGGAAGGCGCCTTGTAGTTAGATTCAATATACCAAAAACATGTGGGCATTTTTTAAACGCATTACATTTGCTGGTCTATTTGCAATAGTACCAATAGCACTCACTTTTTACATCATAAAAATTATAATTGTATTTCTCGATCAGCTAACTGCACCTATTATGGAAAAGATCAAGTTGGAAATCCCTGGTTTTGGACTAATACTAACGGTGCTGATTATTTTTTCATTGGGAATATTCGTAACGAATGTTCTTGGACGGCGCTTGTTTTCATGGGCAGAACAGTTAATTTCATCAATACCTTTGGTGAACAATATCTATAATACCCTAAAACAAATAACCAATGCTTTCTCAGGTGCAGCACAAACAGAAAATTACCAACGAGTTATCTATATCCAATATCCACGGAAGGGATTATGGACAATCAGTTTTGTTACAGGTGAGAGTGTAGATGGATCCGGTGAAGAATACTATCATGTATTTGTGCCTACTACTCCAAATCCAACTTCCGGTGTTTTCATCATTATTCCAAAAAAGGATGCGATTGAAGCTGACCTTACGGTCGAGGAAGGATTAAAGGCAGTAATCTCAGGCGGGTTGCTGGCGCCAGAACAAAGTCCACTGGACACGTAAGAATTCTTAGACAATTATTCCATTGTATCTTCAACTAATTCCTAAACTGTAACCAAATGATAGAACTAGTAATATTATTGTTAACCAGCTATATCACAGGATCATTCCCCACCAGTATTGTTATAACGCGTGTAATAAAAAAAATTGATATCAGAGAACATGGTAGCGGCAATGCAGGTGCAACCAATGTTTTCCGTGTTTTAGGCTGGAAATATGCTCTTTTTGTTTTGGCATTTGATATATTCAAAGGCTGGCTGCCAACAGCTGTATACGCCACCATAATTTTCCAGCAACTACCAGTTCCCGATCAAGGTTTAGTTCAAATTTTGTGCGGTTTTGCAGCAGTATTGGGCCATATTTTTCCGATATTTACTGGGTTTAAAGGTGGTAAAGGTGTTGGTTCGCTAATTGGTGTCTTACTTGCTTTATTTCCCCTTGTATTCCCGTTTTGTTTGCTAATAGGCGTTGCGGTAATTACTACCACCGGATATGTTTCACTAGGATCAATATTTGCAGCAATTTCCCTGCCGATTATTATTTTAATTCTGCCACGGTTGGGAATGATCAGCCCCAATCTTTCTCTTGTTATTTTTAGCCTTCTTGTACCATGGGTTATCATCTTTACCCATCGAAGTAATATCAACCGGATTCGAAATGGCACTGAAAATCGCTTTGAAAAAGCGATTATTTTCAAGAATAAAAAATAGATCAGAACTTTTGACCGATGGTCAAGTGCAGCGATCGGCCAGTAAATTGCCCATCTCTATACCCCCAGCCATAATCCAACCCAATTGTGCCTATCATCGGTGCCGGCATCCGAAATCCAAAACCTATACCGGCCATAGGCAATCCACTAAACAACTCTTTCCGGTCGCTACTGATGAACCCCGCATCAACAAACGCAATAGCGCTCAAACCATATTCCTGCTTCCAATCAAACAGGTCAGTTGTGAAAACAGAGGTGGGAATAATTGTTTGACGTAATTCAAAGGATAAGATAGCGAAATGGTTTCCGAAACGATAGGCATTATCAACATTCGTATAAATTGTACTATTAGGAATTGACCAACCTCTAACTGTCTTAGAGCCGCCTAACCATGACACCCATACTTCATCCACATTACCAAATGTTGTCAAATAGGATACATTAAATGCTGCTGTCAGTTTGCGATCACTTTTAACCAGTGAGTGGTAAAAACTATATGATTGACTCCACCAAATATTTCGTTTATCGCTGTCCAATTCAATATGACTATAAAAACCTTGCACAATTAATATTCCCTTACTCGGGTCACGATAAATATCCCGCGTATCATATATATAGGTACCCTGAGGGGCTATATAAGAATATTCCAATGTATCCTCATCATTGCTGAATGTTTTCTTTTCCCACTCGAACCCAACTCTGGTCTTATGGCTATAACCGAAATAACGACCTAAATTAATTTCTGCAGTGGTCAAGTTTCGCTCATAAGGCAAAAACGGATGTGCAGTAATGCTCTTGCCAATCATAATATCTAGCGAAACATGATCACCTGCAATCCAGGGATTTTTAAACGTAAAAAAATAGGCCCGTCGTTTACCTGTAGATCCACCCAGCATAAATTTCTCATTTCTGCCCCGAAAATTATTGATACGTAGCATTCCACCAAATGACCAGCCATACTCCTCCTCATATGCCGGTCCTCCTGCAGGCAGAATCCGCAACGATGTTTCGATAACTTTATATTCTAAAATAACAGTTAGATCTTCCAGTGGTATGGCCCGCCAAGTCACATCCGCAAAAATACCCAGATTATATAATCGATCACGGTCCTCATGGGCAACTACGCTATCCAGGAGAACATCGATCTGATGCTGAATCTCGCGTTCAATAATGTAATCTTTTGTATTAATGTGGCCTTTAAATTCGATAGCGGAAACAATTGGTTGCTGGTCAGCCCAAACTAATGGTACTGATAAACAAATTAATAATAGCCTATGAATCATAAAGGGTCGGCCTAGAAACTGTCAGCCGAAAAATAGTTTAGAGGTCGAAACTCTCCATGAGCTGTATTTTCTTATACTCGATGCCTTCTTCAGAATATACCTGTTCGATCGCTCTCCGCAGATCACTTTCTACAATAAGTCCACGTAGGTTTATAGCCAAATTCCAGTCATCCAATACACGAACATTCATTTCCGTGTTTGAGTCTTGGTAGCGATGCCACGTACCATCGAATTCGTTTGGTGGTCCATAGGTCATCATTATTTTATGCTGCAAAACATCATCGGTAGTCACCTGTGGAAATCCAATATTCTTCAGTTCGATAGTTTTATGGACACTCTCAAGTTTATAATGTGAAGCCTCAATATTTGTAATACTATAAATAAAATCAATATTGATGAAGCGCAGTTCTATCCGCTCAATGGTCATTCTGGTCGTATACTCATACAGCATCTTCGCTCGTCTTACAGGTATACGAAATCCAGATTTTAGTGTTAACGGATCATCCCAAAATTCAGCTACAGATAGCGAATCGGGGAAATAGCCCATCACTGCAGAGAGACTAGAATTCCAATTTGAGATTGGTTCCCGAGCCAATACCCAACCATTCGGCAGTGATTTAATAAAACCATCCAAAACGGTTTGATTAGACATAACAATTGGTTCTTTCGATTCTACAGGCAGTTTCTTTACTTCATCAGGAATGGAAGTAAGAATGTCTCTAATACCTCTATTTCTGAACGGAATTTTGGATCGGAGAGCCGTACAACTGGTTATAAATAATAAGAGGGTTAATATTGTTACGCGAAGCACGATCGTAAAATTAATCAAATTAAGTATTCATCATGAAGTATTTTTTAACTTACTGGAAAAAAATAGTGTAATCACCCGAATAGTGTTAATTATTAAAAAAAAGGCCCCAAAATTTTGAGGCCTTTTTTCAAATCTGGTCAGGAATCTATTTACGACCCCGAGCCATTTTTGCACGAGCTACATCACCATTCTTATCAATGAAATAAAGATAACCTGATTCGCGCGTTACACCAGCATCTGCTACTTTTTCAGCATTTCCGCCGCCTTTACCGGCACGAGCCATTTTAGAACGCCAAACGTTTCCATCTTTACCGAGGTAATATAGGTAACCACTTTCTTTACTTACACCACATGATTTGACAGTTTCTGCCATTGGATTCCTCCTTTAGTTTAGTTAAAAAAGCAAAGAGAACTAACTCTCGACGGTGAACGTACTATCCTCCGTGGCAAAATGTCAAGAAATTTCTCGAGGATCTCTCCTCGAGAAATTTCTGCAAGTTTTTTGGCCAAATTTCACTACCTAATCATTAACCAACAAGATTCTAACCACACAAATGTTCTTCTTCCTATTCATCTTGCTTGACTATTCTAAACCCAAAATGATTATTACCTCTATTTTCAAAATCAGAAGCTCTCGAATAGGCCAGTAAAGTCGTGGAGTGATAATTCCAGGATCCACCACGCCTGACTCTTTTATTATTTGGACCTGCTGAAGTATTGACGGGATCTGTTGTTCCGTCCATATAAAATAATTCTCCATAATAATCCTGACACCATTCCCAAATGTTTCCACCCATATCATATAGCCCATAAGGATTCGCTGGATAAGAACCTACAGGTAGGGGGTGCCCAACTGGATTGTAGACACCAGGTATATCACCATTATAATTGGCCTTTGTTAAATCTAATGTACCATCAATCGTAGGATATTCTAATTGTTGACCTCCTCGCGCCGCACATTCCCACTGTGCTTCAGTGGGTAAACTAACACTGTAATATTGAGCAAAAGAATAGGCACCATACCATTTTACCCAGTTTACCGGCCAGGTGGCTTTTGTCGCATCTATCAATTCAAACGTATGCTTAAAAGTATTGAACGAAATCCAGCTTCTATTATTAATATGTTCTTCTTCTCCGCTACTTGTACATCCACCCGTTTCTCCTAATTGTAAAAAAACTTCTCCTGCATGTGGTGCAATTCCTACACCAATAACCATGTTTTCTGTATAGGTGCCGCAAGGATCACTAGTTTGTTGCGCAGACACAGTAATCCACCCATCCGCATAGGCAGCATTTAAAAAGTCTATGTATTCCTGGTTTGTAATCTCTTTTTCAGATATCGTAAATGCTGATAAGGTCACACTAATAACAGGTGCGTCATTCTGGATCGTTGTCCCACCCATTGTAAAAGTTCCAACCGGTATTTCCTTAAAAATAATGCTGTTAGGCAAGGTAGAGCCTGTTTCTTCTGGTATTGTCGGCGCATCATCATTGCTGCAAGAAATGAAATATAACCATATCCAAAATGCAATTATTATCCGGCTTAGTTTTCTCATATATGAAACTAAGAAAAAATATTTTTCTTTTATTAAAATAAATAAATTCAAACCAGAACCCAATGGCGTGTGAAGCCTTAAAAAAATGTCAAGACTTCTCTCCATTTTATTCAACGTAAGGGGACTTTACCTACTTGCTTAGCAGGCGAGCGTGTGGATATTTCTATCCACTGCTGCAAGTCCTGAATTTCTATAAATAAAAAACCCGTCATACATAACAAGGGATCGATTTAGAGCCAGGCGATAATTAACCTGCTTCTTTTGGCTCTAACTACTGGTCACGAGATAATTACCAACAAACAAGAAACAAAAGACCTGGGGCAGCCAAACCATCAATCCAAGCATCAAAAATAAGGTCCGGCCTTATTAGATAGAGCATCAAGTGCGAGTAGCCTCGATTTGATTACCAACCTTTTTGATAAACACGAGACCAGGGAAAATAATCATATTTTCAAACTTTGATCCTCTTTTGGGCTTACTTTTAAGTCTTTTTCTTGTGGCATCGTGCGCGCCCTGTTCATCTATTAACTGTTTGATAAAACCTACCATCCCATAACTGTGGCATCGCATAGGAATTTTCAAGTGCAATTTGCCAGCTACCTTTATCCAAAACTGATTAAGCCTAATAAACGACTGCGAATATGAATCTAGGTTGAGGCTTTTGCCATCATGCCAATCATTCCAGTAACCAGTACCCCAATCTTCAATTACATATAGACCATTAGGCTTTAGGTGGTTATCAAATAGATGCCAAAATGATGTTTTTGTTAATTCACCGATATGTGAAGCGTCATCAATTATGATGTCAAACCCGTTAGTAGCAACATCATTTACGACGCGTGACAGGAATTTCGGATCAGCTTGACTACCTTCGTACATGTGAATACGATCTGTAGGTATGAAACCCTTCGGAAGTTTCTTATCGATGCCCACAATTGTACCTCGTGGAAAATAATCACGCCATAGCAATAGCGAGCCACCTTTATGAACACCAAGTTCTAGAAGAACAATCTTCTCTTCAATCCAAGGTTCAAGAATCTGATCGTAACGCTCAAGATAACTACTACCTATCTTATCTGAATCATATTGATCTAAATCTAACTTTGAGCTTCGCATAATTTTTCCCCTTCCTTAAGTCGAATAAATTTGTCAGTTTGCCCACCCTTGCGAATAATCAGTACCAGATGGTCGAGCGGCGAACCTATTCTACTAACATTATTATTTCTCTTTTCTTTATTTTATCTTAGAACTATAAAATTCTACACAGTAATGCTATTCGGGCAAGCGGAGCTTATCCTATCGATATGCCACACAGGTTTAAAGTAATATTTCCAATTAAATTTCACCTCGAATAGGTATGTTATCTGATAATCAATGAAAATCCTTGAAAAAAATATTCTACGCGACCACTAGAAATAGCTTTTCCGGCAATTGTGCTATTTTGCACATTAATTAATGCTTTTTTTAACGCATATAATGATTGAGGCTGAGCAATCGGACTATTGTGTGCCGGATACAAAGTGCTCAGACGTGGAACTATATTACAAAGACGGTTCACAGAATTATAAAACTCATCCAAATCCGTTTCTGGAACAAATAACCAGATTGGGCCTTCATAATAAATATCACCCACCCAAAGTAACCCCAAGTTTATATCTAGGAGTGAAATTGCATCAGGAGTGTGACCTGGGGTACTTAAAACTTCAAGAATACGGCCGCCTAAATCTATTTTATAACCATCTTTAATGAATGTCTTAACTGTAAAAGATGGGGTATAATATGTTGCAGAATTTATTTCAGACGGAAGAGAACCACATATTGCTTCTTCTGATATTTCTTCTCGCACAAGTTCATTAGAGTAACCCGCTACATTATTTCTTGTATATTCTGTATCCATCGCAAGAATATCTCTGAATTCTGCATTACCACCTATATGGTCAAAGTGTGTATGTGAATTAAGGACAACTACCGGTAAGATCGTAAGCTGATTAACAATTTCACTTATTTTCCCAATACCATTGCCCGTATCAAAAAGCAGGGCTTTTTCCCTGCCCAAAATCAAATATGAAATTACTTCTTGCCATTGATGTGGTTCATATATTGCAAAAACATCATTGTCTAATCGATATACTTCAAACCATTCACTTGATACATTAACACGTTTAAGCTTAGAATAAACTGCCCGTGGTAAATCATGACACCAGTCTTCTGATATAATGCTTAGTGAATCAATACCGCTGGTACCTTGGGAATATATATATCCACCAATAACCAATAATAATTTCAATTGTTTAGTCATTTCTAAATCTACTAACACCCACACAAACAAAAAACCTTGCTCCATCCGCCTGTTTTGACAGCAGGTTAGACAGGCAGATGTTGTAATAGTGGGTGGGGCTTAATGTTATTTTAGGATCACTATTTTCTTGGTTTGAATGTACTCCACGGCATGAACCTGATATTGGTATCTACCAGTACTCACTGGTTTACCATAGTCATTCGCAGCATTTCATATTACTGATTTATATACAACATTTTTAGTTCGAAGGTTTTTATCATCTTAAAATAAATCCACCTTTTAATGGGTCTTCCGGGTTGATCCAAAACGCATTCTTTCCAGTTATGAAAGCATTGCCACTGACTTCAGGTATCACTGCATCGTAATTCCCAAAGGTTGTTGTTGCAACAATTTTTACTGAAAATGTCGAACCGATAATACTTTCAATTATGATAGACTCGCCTACCTTAATATCACCTTTGGCAAGAAGAATGGCTGCCCTGGAACTGACACCGGTTCCTGTGGGACTCCGATCCACTTCTCCATCTGCAAAAATACAGACATTTCGGCTGTGATGATTAGGGTCTTTCGATTCACCAGTGAAAATTGTCCCATAAAGAAAATTCATTTCCGGTTCTAACGGATGAATTGTTTCAACCGAATCCATGATCGCATACTTTATTTTCATTCCAGTTTCAATCAATAGATTTTTGTATTCTGGTGTGCAATCCAAACCAAGTTGTGCAACATCCACAAAAGCATAAAATGCACCACCGAAAGCAAGATCATAATTAATGATTCCAAGTCCGGGGACATCAACTTCTGTATCAAGTGATTGAACAAAAGACGGGACATTCTCAAATCTCACTCCGGTTACCTGTCCATTTTTAACTTTTGCGTAGGATTTAATGAATCCGGAAGGCACATCCATTTTCACTTCTGTTTCTGGTTCGTTCATGGCAATCAATCCCGTTTCCACAAAGACTTTTGTCAGGGCAATTATGGCATGCCCACAACCTGTGGAGTAACCTTCATTATGAATGAAAATTACACCAAAATCTGCACCGGTAGTGTCCGGTTCAACAATGATAGCACCATACATGTCCGCATGCCCCCGGGGCTCCCAGATGAGTGCTTTTCGTAATTCATCATGATAATTTTTCGCATCAGATCTTTTTTGCAATAGCGTTTTCCCTTTTAACTCCGGGTAACCGGATAAAATAATTCGGAGTGGTTCCCCCTCCGTATGAGCATCAATGGTTTGGAATTCTATCCATCCATCAGGTGGATTCCAATTCTTAAGTTTTTTAACTTCTATCATTATTTATTTTTTTCATGATAATATTTGCCAACGCCAAATCCTGTATAGCATTCCCCACAGATTTGAATAATGTAATCTCATTATCTGAATCCCTTCCGGATACTTCCCCCAAAATTACCTGTCCCAATTCTCCGTGAACCAAATCAAAAGACCATTTTCCTTCTTCTATCGGAATGATAAGATCTCCAGCTTCCACCCTGCATGATTCTATTTTATCAACGATTACTTTTGAATTAATAACTGTTTCAACGGGAATTTCCTGCATGTGAGATTTGAAGGAACCAATGGCATTAATGTGAACTCCCAGACTGAGATCCCCGTGATCAAACAGCGGTTTTATCGATGGTGTAGCTGTGCAGATCACGTCTGCTTCCTTTAACAAATCTTTATTCCCGATACTGGCTTTAATACTAAATGTATCATAAATGAGTTTACAAAATAATTCAGCTGATTTCTTCGTGCGGCTGAACACGAGAATCTTTTCTAGGTTCCTCGCAACCAAAATAGCTTCAACCTGTGATTTTGCTTGTACGCCCGTACCAAAAACAGCACCGACCTTTGCGTCTTTTTTTGCCAGCATACCAGTTGCCAGACCGGACACTGCACCAGTCCGTATGGCCGTAACGGATTCCCCATCTAAAGTTGCTACCATGTTTCCTTTAGAAGCATCAAAAACCTGAACCGATGAATGAAGTAATGGCAATCCTTTTTGAGGATTGGAATAATTCACCGAAACAATTTTTACTGTATAATACGGACTCTCCAATGAATAAGCCGGCATCACTAGTGATGTGGCATTTTTTCCCGGAACATCAGTGCTCAATCGTGTCGGAATGATTGCTTCTCCATTGCTTAACTGAACAAAAGCAGTTTTCATTGCTTCAATAGCTTCGTTCATAGCAACCATTTTATTGATTTGTTTCTTATTAAGAATAACCATGATAAGGATAATTATGTTTCACCAAAATACAATATTACCACCGAATGAATTGAAATATTACACCTCACTAACCTAAATATCTATAAACAAAAAACCCCGCTAAATGGCGGGGCTTAATCTCACATAATGACCATACCGTCTTTATCCAGTTTCATCCTTCCACCGCATTTCGGACACTTACGCCACTTCGGGTTCCATACAGTCAAATTCTTCCCGTTACACTCTTCACAAGTATAAAATCTATTTTTCATATCAAGGACGAAGCCCGGCACCCTATCTCCTTTGGGACTTAACGGCATTCCACTAATTAAATTATATGGATATAAAACTCCATACCTACCTACTATGGCATCGGTAACAATATTACAATCATTACAGATATATGGACGCAAGACCGCTTCCATACCATAACTAAGGTCGCCGGTTGATTCTACATCATAACCACATTTATTACATTTGAATGTGCATCGTGTTCCCATTTAATCAATATTACAGCCCAGTAGTCCTTAATGTTTATTCATTAGTAGTATAATCTTTTATTATGAGCCAATTGTTTTCAATTTTTTGAAAGTTTAAAATAAACCTTCCTTTAGGATTATCATTAATTCTGATGAGTTCCCATTTTCCATTTAGAGTTGCAGTTGTATCTGAAGTTAGATTCACATCTAATATTTCAAATCTAAATTCTCCCATACTTTCCTTTGTAGGATAGGATATTTTATATTTTTCCAAGGCATTTTCCCATCCATATTCTGTTCTATTTACCCAAGAAAACTCAAACTTTTTGGAATTCCAATATCCGAGCATGAATCCATCAATATCTCCATTGTTCCAACATTTTTGTTGGGTGGTTAATACCTCTTTTATAGCATCAATTTCGCTGGCATTTTCTTGTGGTGATTTGGTACAGGAAAAAATAAACATTAAATATAGAAACAAATTTCCAAGTAACATTATTTTCTTCATTATTCACTCTAATAAATACCAATAAATCTAAAAATTATCCTACAATGTGTGCGCTCCTTTTATTCCGACCTCTACCCCCCTTACTTCTTTATGGGTGGGTGCGATTTAGGTTGATTCGGATTTCGCGAACTGTCGCTGAGTGAAGTTTCCTAATCTTTGCTATATCAATTCGGAGGTATGGGGGTAATTGACTTTGTTGCCGTGTGCGTCATACACACCCGCAGTGACGTATTTCTAACGTCAATGCTAACGTCATTAAACGACACTACTGTTACAGATTTTTAGAGCAAGTTAGCATCTGATAGTGTTGATCATCATTCTGCAGAAATCTTTTCAATTGCAGTAATTGTGAACTTCGTGTCTTTACCCCGGATTTCAAGCGTAAAATCATCATCAATCTTTTTCCCAACTATGGCTTGCCCAAAAGGTGAATGGTGGGTTACAACCAAAGGATAAAGATCCAACTCAAATTCGATGGGACCTAATAGGTAATAGTCTTCGGCCTCATCTTTGCCCTCTTCACGGATTGTAACCTTATTGCCAAATCCTACCTTGTCGGTTTCAATTTCGCTATACTCGATGATCTGGAATGGCGAATGGGTCTGCATCAATTGTGTCTTACGTACTATTAAACTCTGCTCCTCTCTGGCAGCGTGGTATTCCGCATTTTCCTTAAGATCTCCATGACTAGCTGCATCTCTAATCTTTAATGAAGTCGCCTTCTTTAATTTATCAAGAGATTTCATTTTCTCTTCCAATGCGCGGTGTGTATCCCGCAAAATCAAAGTCGCCATATTGACATTCCTATTATTGATCGGATTAAATAAATTGTTTCGTTGAGATTGCAATTATCTGCAATTCAGGAGAAAAATTAAGTCAAAGAAAAAGCCCAATCAAGTGCTTGTTTCTCGTCTTATATATTAATTAATCGCTCCGTTGCAGAGTGGATACCTATTGTCCACCGAAATCTGTCCATCAAACCTTATTTCTACGTACTAATAGGATTTAACACATATTATATATGGTAGTAATTTTAGAGCGTATTTTAGGAGGTGATTATACTGGATAGCTCGTCAGTTTCCTTGGTGTACCGAGGGGCATCCAATCTCACTAACTAATTGAATGCCCCGGTAGCTCAGCTGGATAGAGCAACGGACTTCTAATCCGTAGGCCACAGGTTCGAATCCTGTTCGGGGTACATTTCAGGTAATATGATCCAGGCACTTAATAAGATCACCTCCTTTATTATAGTATCAATATCGTTCCTTACCTTATCTCCAGGCCAAACAAGATGGCATGAATCCAATCTCAAAGGACTGGATCAATTAAGTATTGAGGTTATTATTGATGGGTTAGAAAATGCTATTTCGCCTGCCTGGGTTGAATCGTACGTAATAGAAAAGCTAGATCAGTATAAGATCTGGACCAAGTTAGATCAGCCTTATCCACTGCTGCGTGTTTTTATTGTCGGGCGTCCTTTGGAAGAAGTTCCAGGATTTTATTATACGGTTGAAGTGTCTCTTTTTAACTACATACTAACCATGGAAAACTATATTGAGAACTTTAATGATAACGAATTAACAAAAGATTTTTCCCTGGCAAAAATATACGAACACCAGTCGATCGGCTATAGTGTTGACCGGGAATTAAAAACCCACCTTGAGTCCGCACTCTTTGATCATATGGATCTAT
>Ga0257111_1000503_pt1 | contig 16156 bp, 16 predicted proteins | sample LP_taG_6_FD_191567 | JGI IMG/M metagenome (GOLD analysis project Ga0257111, IMG submission 191567) | Marine microbial communities from Northeast Subartic Pacific Ocean, Canada - LP_J_2015_P26_500m | ecosystem: Environmental > Aquatic > Marine > Oceanic | place: Canada: Northeast Subartic Pacific...
CCCGGCGGAGTGGCAGCCATGAGCCGCAATCTCGGGAATGGTCGTAGCACGCACGGTCACCCTTCGACGGACGGGGGTTCGATTCCCCCCAGCTCCACTAACTGAACCACGACGGCAGGCCTGAAATCTCAGGCCTGTTTGTCGATTCAGGCTCGGTGACCGGCACCGGATGGCACGAATTGTCACAGTCGACGCCCATGGTTTTCCAATATTGCTGAGACACAGAGGTGCTCGACGGGACTCTCTCTGAGAGACACTCCGGCTCTCATGGAAGACTCCGACCATGAAGCCCGGCATAACTCGGTTATTTGTCCTAACTGTGTTCGTCTCTGCCTGTTCCGGCGGACCCGACACCGCTGCACCAGTCACAACAACCAGCACCACCACGGCACCAACCGCCACTGCTCAGGCAACGACTACTTCAACACCAACGACGACTTCAACAACCACCACTGCTCAGGCAACGACGACTTCAACAACCACTACGACTGTGGCCCCAACGACGACTTCAACAACCACCACTGCTCAAGCAACGACGACTTCAACAACCACTACGACTGTGGCTCCGACCACGACAGTGGCTCCGACCACGACAGTGGCGCCATGTCTCTCATGGCAGGCCTGCTGGATCGACGAGGTCATAGAGACCTGGGGCCATTTTGGTAACGGGGCGCTACCCACGCCCTATCCGCTACCGACTGGCCACCCGGTTAACTCAGATTTCTTAAGTCCACCTGATGAGTCAGACGAGGATTTGTGTCGGATTCCGCAACTTCCGGGCTCTCACTCCGTCCCGTTAGGCGAGATGGACGTGGGTGAGGGGTACACAGGGTTTCCAGTCTTTTTTGACTGGAAGTTGAAACCAGACCAGAACGTTGGCATCGCGACGATCCCAGTGGACTGGGATGACCATGAGGGCGACCCAGCGAATCTACCTGCGAAGCATAAGCAGGTTCAGATCTTCATGGACTACTACGAAACGGTGAGCCAAGGGGCGCTGACCTTCACACCAACGTTTGCCGATCGGTGGTACCGGCTACCCGAGTCCGTGTCCGACTATCCGCAGCAATATGTGTCGGACTTCAATCCGAAACTTGCGCAACATGGCATAGACGCTGCCGACGATGACCTGGACTTCTCAAAGATCGACATTGTCGTGTTCATTTTCCCCACTGCCGCTCCAATCATCGCTGGCGAACCACCTTCTCCAACGGAGTTCGCCACCCTTCAACACTTCAACGCGATGGGTAGTCCAGAAGATTGGCGATATGTGGTTTCTGACGAGGGTTGGGTGCAAAATTACATGGGCGGCGGCATGCACTTCGAGCATCCACTTCGTCCGGTCTGGTCATACTATTTCCATGAAGCGGCACACATGTGGGCGATGCCTGACTGGTATATAAGTGCTGCAAATGCGACTCTCGGTTCACAACAGGTCCTGGAGATTGACTTCGACTGGGCAGCAGGCCCTCTAAATGTCTGGGGGGTGATGTCGACCCAGGATGGACCGTCTCGGACATTCGTGGCGTGGACACGCTGGTTACTTGGATGGCTCGAAGATGATCAGGTTGACTGCTACACCATTGAACAGGTGCAGCAACACGGTTCCTTTGACACGGAATTGGTGGCCCTTGATATCTATGAGCCAGGAACGAAAGCGATCATCATTCGTACGGATGAGCATTGCGGATTACTAATCGAGTCACGCCGGCCAGTATTCCCGGATGATTACATTGCAGTCTGGGAAACGGTCGGAAGAGATCCCTATGGCCTGATCGTCTACGAAATCGATGCAACAAAACCGGGAGCTACAGGAACGCTGTCTCTTGTCACACCCGATGGGCATGACTTCAAGCACCTTCGGCTCAGCAATCGACAGCAACCAAAAGTCATCGACGCGTTGTTCAACGTAGGTAACACCGCAACAGTGCAAGGCATCGAGATTGAACTGCTCTTCACCGGGGACCGCGACTTCGTTCGCATCTCCACAGCGTCAACAACGACGCCAACAACGACATGCAGGACTCTGGCCGAGGCGGAGGCCGCATTGGAGGCCGAGGCGGGGGCCGCTGCGGCAGCCGGCTCGTCCGGCCCTGACCCTGCTGACGCTGGTTGCGGCTGGTTTGACTCGCAGGCCGAAGCCCAGGAGTTCTTCGACGCCAATCCGATAAGTGGACCGAACCTTGACGGCAACGGCGACGGCACGGCATGTGGAGTAGGTGATTGGGGCGGGCTAACGGATTGTGGCGTCTTACAGGAATTGGTCCTCCCACAGTTCTGCCCGTAACCGACCCCAGCAGCAATTCAACTGGTCACGCGACTACGACAGGGGTCGTATCTCCAAATAGGCCGCCTTCGCGTTGCACACTTCGTTGCACTGAATGCACACCACTAGACGTACGCAGGCGTACACGTCGGACGCGAAGTCCTGATTCCACGGACCAGAGCGGTCCATATGGACGTCCTGGACAGATTTCTGTGAGTCGATTCCCCCCAGCTCCACAAGACAAACGATTGACGAGAGGCCTGATATTTCAGGCCTCTCTGTCATTCCAGGCCTCGGCAACGGGCGCCTAGTCAGGCCGATGCCCATGGGGTCACGGTAGTCAACGGACCGACTTGCCCATCGGCCGCGTGACGAGCATGCTGCCCGTCCCGACCATCGCGAAGGAGGAGGGTAACGCCGTGGACCGAACGCTCACCCGCTTCCAGGGGTCGATGCTGGTCCTGGCTGCAGGGACCACCTTCAGTCTCGGACCGCTGACCTTCCGCGCTCTGCTGGAGGCCGACGCCTGGCAGTACCTGTTCTACCGGAGCTTCTCGGCCGCAGTGGTCGCCACGCTGACCATCATGGTTCTCGGTCGGAATCCGATCCGTTCGATCGTCGAAGCAGGCCCTTGGCAAGCGGTGGCCGGCCTGGCTCTAGGAAGCTGCTTTGTCCTGTTCATCCTGTCGCTCAGCCGGGCCACCGCTGCGTTCGTCCTGTTGTTGCAGTGCACCAGCCCGTTCGTCGCGGCGATCCTTGGTCGTGTGTTCCTCCGGGAGAGGGTCCACCGGGACACGGTGACAGCCATGCTCGTGGCGTCGATCGGCGTGGCGATCATGGTGGGAGGAGGGCTTGATGGCGGTGATCGACTCGGGATCCTGTTCTCTCTCCTGCTTCCGGTCTGCCTGGGCGGATACACGGTCCTGATCCGTAGTTCCCCGGCCCGGGACCCGGGGGTTCCAACTGTGATCGGGGGCTTCATGGTCGCCGTGGTGGCCGGCCTGGTGTCACTGGTAGGACCGGGCCTCGAACTACCGATCCGGGACGTGGCTATGGGCTGTATCGCCGGGGGACTACTGATCGGCCTGGGCACACCGGTGTTCAACTACGCCCATCGGTTCGTGCCCCCGGCGGAGACCTCTTTGCTCCTGATCGCCGAGATCGTGCTGGCGCCGCTCTGGTTGTGGGCCTGGCCCGGCGAGGTTCCGGCGACCAGCACCCTGGTCGGGGGCGGGGTGGCTCTGTCCGCGGTGGCATGGCTGACCGTCCGGTCTGCGCTCCGGGAAGGCTCTACTCGCCTCCGATGGTCGCATGGCCTCCACGCCGGAGCGGTAGCCACCGAGCCCGATCACCCCGACCGGTAGCGTCAGGATCGTGCCAGGAACCAGCCCGGGTACCCGTGGGCACGACGGGCATGGGATCGATCAGGTTGAGTCCGCGCCCAGCGACACAGCGCCCGAGAGGGTGGCCTGGTCCAGCAGATGCTTCCAGCCTTCGAGTGGCTGTCCCCCGCTCACACGGGCCCGCACCCGGCCGTCGGTGCCGACGACCACGAAGTACGGGAAGCCCCGCAGGCCGTAGGCCTCGGCCACCTCCGAATCGTCCGAATCGCGCAGCACCAGCTCGGGCCATCCCTCGGCGGCGAACCATGCCCGAGGCAGATTCCCGCGATCCAGGTAGACCGCCGTGGACACGGCCACGACCTTCACGCCTGACGGGATGCCGTCCCGGCCGATCCATGCGGTCAGCTTCGGGACCTCGGCCTGGCAGTGCGGGCACCAGTGGGCGAAGAAGGCGATCACGTAGCCGGTGCCATCGCCCGAACGAACCTGCACCGTGTCCCCGTTGAAGGTGGTGGCATCGAAGTCGGGCGCCAGACGGCCGATGGCATCGTCGCCGTCCGTCCCCGCGAACGCCGGAAGGCCCTCGCCGAACACGGCGACCGGGCCTGTCTCCAGGCTGCCCGGATCGCCCGGCGGGTCGCCACCGCCGAGGGTGAGGGAAGCCACCAGGGCCAGCACGACCGCCCCGACGAGCGCTAGGAGCATCGTGCGCCCCGGACCGGACCGGCGGGTCGGTTCCGGGATCAGTTCGTCGGTCATCGGCGCTGGCTCATGGTCGTGCATTCTCGCGGGTCAACGGCATCGTGTCACGGTCCGCTGCGCCTGCAGCCAGCACCAGGGTGGTCACCGCGGCGAACCCGCAGAGCGCCATGAACGGGATGGACACGAACCCGAACTCCTCCACCCACCGCTGCGTGCAGGGTGCGGTTACGTCGCACGACGAACCCTGATCCGGGAACAACTGCAGCTGGTAGTGGTAGGCCGACATGAGGAGCCCGACCACCGAGAAGGGCAGCACCCGCCAGCGGGGATCCGGGTCGCCTCGCCACACCGCCACGCCCAGGACCACGACGAGCGGGTACATGGCGATTCGCTGGTACCAGCAGAGCTGACACGGAACGAAGTCACCCACCTCCGAGAACCAGAGGCTGCCTGCGGTAGACACGGCAGCCACCGAGAAGGCCAGGCGCATCATGTCGGCCCGCAGCCCTCGGAGGCGCCGACGGCCACCGGCGGTGGCTCCGAGGGCGACCAGACCGACCGTGACGGCCAATGCCACCAGCGCCAGCAGGGCGGTGAAGAGGGACATCTGCTCTACGGACAAGACCACCGAACCTACAACCACCGGTGATCCCGGCACCGCGACGCTCACCCCGGTGGGGTACCCACCTCTGGGGCCGACGGGACCGGCGTGGTAGGAAGTATTCGATGCCGAGACGAGCCGTGATCACCGGATGGGGCCGTTGCGTACCACCGATGACGTTGTCCAACGCCGACCTGGAACGCCTCATGGACACCGATGACGAGTGGATCGTCCAGCGGACCGGCATCCGGAACCGGCGGCTCTCACACGTCGAGGCAACGGACCTGGCGGAGCTAGCGGGCCGACGCGCCCTGGCATGTGCGGGCATGGAGGCCTCCGACCTGGACCTGATCGTGGTCGCCACGTGCACTCCCGAACTGCTCTGTCCCAGCACCGCCGCCATGGTCCAGGACCGAATCGGCGCTATCGGCTCGGCCGCCTTCGACCTGAACGCGGCCTGCTCCGGCTTCGTCTACGGAACCTCGGTCGTAGCCGGGCTGATCCAGGCGGGGTTCGCCCACAAGGTGCTCCTCATCGGCGCCGAGAAGCTCCACTACGCCATGGACTACCGCGACCGGAGCACCAGCATCCTGTTCGGCGACGGGGCCGGCGCCGCCGTGTTCGAACCATCCGAGGACGGTGCGGGTGTGCTGGCCGTGGACCTCGGCGCCGACGGTGGCAAGGGCTCCACGATGGTCATCAGGTCCATGGGCTCACAGGGCGAGCCGGGGCCCACCAACGACCCGGAGGTGTTCAGCCTCCATTTCGAGGGTCAGGCCGTATTCAAAATCGCGGTGCAGAACATCTCGGCCTCGACACGCCGGGTCCTGGAACTGGCGGGCCTGACCGCCGACGACGTGGACCTAGTGGTCCCCCACCAGGCCAACGCAAGGATCATCGAGTCGGCCACCCGACGCCTCGGAATCGAGGCGGATCGGGTGTTCATGAACATCGCCGAGTTTGGCAACACGGCGGCGGCCTCGATCCCGATGGCCATCAGCGACGCACTGGATGCCGGGCGGGTACAGCCAGGCGACACGATCGTCCTGACAGCCTTCGGCGGTGGCGTGACATGGGGTTCGATAGCCCTGAAGTGGGGAGACAGGACCCAGCCGGTCGGGTTCCACGAGGGCGAGCTTCCCGACACCGACATGACCGTGTTCGACCTGCTCCGGGAGAACCTGGAGTTCTACGCACCCCTCCACTCGGACTAGCCGCCCATCACCTGAGCTCACCTTCGAGGGACCGATAGGCGGCGATCTCCGGCCCGCCGGTCAGTCGATCGTTATGACCATGGCACCTGTGTGGGCCTTGGCCACGAAGGCCTCCTGGGCTTCCTTGAACTCCGAGAGCGGCCAGGTGGCGGCCACCAGCGGTCGCACCTCGCCACGCCTTAGGTAGCCGACGAGCGCCTCGAAGACGGCCGGCTCGTAGACCGTGCAGCCGTACAGTTCGAGGTCGTTCAGGTACAGCGTCCTGAGGTCGAGGTCCACGATCGGTCCGGCGATGGCCCCAGCGGTCGTGTAGCGGCCACCGCGGCGTACGACCTCCAGGAGCGGGGCGAAGTCGGCGCCGCCCACGACGTCGGCGAGGACGTCCACCGGGCCTCCGGCCGCCTCGGCGACAGCGCCGGCCAGGTCGGTCGACGCCCGATCCACGCACAGGTCGGCACCGCAGGCCATGACGTCGGCGAACTTCGCCGCGCTGGTCACCGCCACCACCCGGGCGCCCCGCAACTTCGCCAACTGCACAAGCGCCGAGCCGACGCCGCCCGACGCTCCGGTCACCACGACCGTCTCTCCGGCACACAGGGCCGGCCGGGTGAGCATGTGCTCGGCCGTGGCCCACGAACACGGGAAGGAGGCCAGCTCGACGTCGGTCAGGTCGCTCTCGATCGGGTAGACGTTTCGGGCCGGGATGGCGCAGAACTGGGCGTACCCACCATCTCGTTCCGAGCCCAGGTATCCGGCCTTCGATCGGTCCGTCGGGTCATCGGGGTCGCGAACCCAGCCATCGGCAAGCACCCGACGACCGATCAGGCCGGGGTCGACCGCCGTGCCGACTGCCACCACCTCCCCACAGGGGTCGGCACCCTGGATGCGGGGGAAGGTCAGTCCCCCACCACCCCACGTGCCGTCCTCTCCCGCCTCGAGGCCGAAACCGGTCGACCCGGTAGCAGCGGTCACCGACTTGGAGTACCAGCCGACGCGGGTGTTCACGTCGGTGTTGTTCATCCCGCAGGCCCGGACCCGTACCAGGACCTCGTCGTCCGTAGGAAGCGGAACCGGCACGTCGTGACGCAGAACCAGCATCTCCGGCGGGCCGTTGCCGACCAGGTGCAGGGCCGTCATGGTCTCAGGCAGCACGCTCATCGTCTCGGGACCACCTCGTAGCCGGGCTCCTCGGGCTCGTCGTCGAGGATCTCGGCCGGGAAGCCGGACGCAAGGATCTCCAGTCCGGTCGACTCCTCGAGTCGGCGGATGATGTTGGGTGACCACTCGCGGGGACCGAAACGTTGCTGTCCGTCCTCGAAGATCTGTCGAAGCAACGGCGACACCTCCAACGGCACCCCGTGACGGCTCGCCACGTCGTCGAACAGGCCGACGTCCTTCACCACCAGGTCCATCGTGAAGCTGATGTCCCGGCTGCCATTCAGGATCACCTGGCTCTCGGTCTCATGCACGAACGAGTTGCCCGACGAGACCCGAATAGCCTCATAGGTGGTCGAGAGGTCCATGCCGGCCGCGGCGGCCGTCACCAGCGCCTCGCTCAGCGTGACCAGGTTCGCCGTCGCCAGGTAGTTGGTGACCACCTTCAGGACCGACGCCGAGCCGAGTGGCCCGGTGTGCAGGATGCGTCGACCCATGGCTGTGAGCACGGGCAGCACCCGCTCGAAGGTGGATCGCTCGCAGCCGGCGAGGATGGCGATGTTGCCGGTCGCGGCCCGGTGGCAACCCCCGGACACGGGACAGTCGACGGGTTCGGCGCCCACGGCCTGCACGAGCGCCCCCATGCGACGCACCTCAGCCTCGTCGGTGGTGCTCATCTCCATCCAGACCCTGCCCGCCGACAGGCCAGCCAGGATCCCGTCGTCTGCCTCCATCACCTCGGAGCAGGCCGCCGGCGACGGCAGGCAGGTGATGACCGTGTCGCAGGCTTCGGCCATCTCCCTGGGCGAACCAGCCCAGGCGGCGCCGGCGTCGAGGAACGGCCGGGCGGCAACCGGGTCGAGGTCGCGCACCGTGAGGTCGAAGCCGTTGCGTTGCAGGCTCCCGGCCAACTTGGCGCCGACGTTGCCCAACCCGATGAAACCGATGTGCATGGCCGCGCACTCTAGGCACGGAACCCACCGCCGTGGGGAGCCGGGCCCGCTGACCGACCGGTCCCGGCCGACGCGCAACCCGGGACCGGCGTTGCCCTACCCTGCGGGCATGTCCGATCGCCTGCGTCCCGACACCTGGGGGCACCTGGCGATAGCCGCAGCCCTCCTGGTCGGGGTACTGCTCGTCGGCACAGTCGGCTACTCGATGCTCGGGCTGGGCGGGGTCGACGCCGTCTACCAGACCATCATCACGGTCAGCACGGTCGGGTTCCGCGAGATCACCGACGGCGACCCGGGCACGACCTGGAAGGCATTCACGTCGGTGCTCATCATCCTGGGCACCGGTTCGATGCTCTACGGCGCCACCTCGGTGATCGAGAGCATCGTCGAGGGCCGGCTCACCGGCCAACTACGGAGGTACCGCATGCAACGCACCATCGACTCCATGGATGGGCACCTGATCGTCTGCGGCACTGGCCGCGTGGGACAGGCCATCACAGGGTTCGTCCGGTCGATCGGCCAGGAGGTGGTCGTGGTGGACCGGGACCCCGCCCGCTTCAGCGATCGGGACACACTCCACGTGCTAGGCGACGCCACCAGCGACGAGATCCTCCGACGGGCGGGAATCGAGCGGGCCGACACCCTCGTGACCGCCCTGGGAACCGCCGTGGACAACCTCTACGTGACCCTCTCCTCCAGGAAGATGAACCCAGACCTGTTCATCGTGTCGCGTGCCGACGACCCCGAGGCGATGGCCAAGATGCTCCAGGTGGGTGCCGACAGGGCCGTCAACCCGTACGAGATCGGCGGCTCCCGCATGGCCAGCCTCGCCACCCAGCCCAACGTGGCCGACTTCGTGGACGTCGTGGTCCACGACGGCACCTTCGAGGCCAAGCTCCGCGAGATCCGGCTACCCGACAGTTGCGGGTTCGTGGGCCAGACGATCGACGACCTGACGATCCGCCAGTCGACCGGCGCCGTGGTCCTGAGCGTCCGCGACTCGGCCTCGCGCTTCCATACGGACGACGTCACCAGCCGTCCGTTCTCCGAGGGCGACGTGATCGTGGCGATCGGTTCAGACGAAGCCCTGGACCGGCTGGCAGCGGCCGTCACCTGCTGAGGGGTGTAGTCATGATCGAACCAGACAGCCACCGTTTCGACACCCGGGCCCTGCACGCCGGCCAACGGCCGGACCCGGTCACCGGTTCGCGTGCCGTTCCCATCCACCAGACCACGTCGTTCGTGTTCGACTCCGTGGACCACGCCTCCGGGCTGTTCAACCTGGAGGTCAGCGGCCACCTCTACTCGCGCATCTCCAACCCAACGGTGGCCGTGCTGGAGGAACGCATCGCATCGCTCGAGGGCGGGGTCGGTGGGGTCTGCACGTCCAGCGGCCAGGCGGCCTTCCACCTGGCAATGGCGACGATCCTGGGTGCCGGCGACCACGTGGTGGCCAGTCGGAACATCTACGGCGGCAGCCACAACATGCTGAACCTGACGATGCCGCGCTTCGGGATCACGACCACGTTCGTGGACCCCCGTGACCCGCAGGCCTTTGCTGCAGCCATCCGACCCGAGACGCGCCTGGTGTTCGCCGAGACCCTCGGCAATCCCGGCATCGAGGTACTCGACATCGCAGCGGTGGCCGACGTGGCACATGGAGCGGGCCTGCCCCTCGCCGTGGACTCCACGTTCGCCACGCCCTACCTGATCCGTCCCATCGAGCACGGGGCTGACATCGTCATCCACTCGGTCACAAAGTTCCTGGGAGGCCACGGCGTGGCGATCGGCGGGGTCGTCGTGGACGGCGGCCGCTTCGACTGGGCCGCCGACGGGAAGTTCCCCACCCTCTCGGAGCCCTACGACGGCTACCACGGGATCACCTTCACCGAGGAGTTCGGTCCCGCCGCCCTGTCGATGCGGGCCAGGGCCGAGGGCCTGCGCGACTTCGGCGGCTGCATGAGCCCGGCTAACGCCTTCTACCTGCTGCAGGGTGTCGAGACGCTGCCTGTTCGCATGGCGCGCCACGTCGAGAACACCCTCAGCGTCATCGACATGCTGGATGGGCACGATGCCGTCTCGTGGATCAGCCACCCGGCGCACCCCAGCCATCCGGACCACGAGCTCGCCAAGCGCCTCTACCCGAAGGGTGCCGGCGCCATCCTGAGCTTCGGCGTCCACGGCGGGCGAGACGCCGGCAGGAAGTTCATCGAGGCGGTGGGCCTCGCCTCTCACCTCGCCAACGTCGGAGATGCCAAAACCCTCGTGATCCACCCCGGCTCGACGACCCACCAGCAGATGAGCGCCGAGGACCTGGCGACGGCCGGCATCGGCGAGGAACTGGTCCGCCTGAGCGTCGGCCTGGAGGATCCGGACGACATCTGCGACGACCTCTCCCGGGCCCTGCGGGCCTCGCAGCGCTAGGAGTCGGCAATCAAGCTCCGGGTGGACGGCCGAACCGTCAACGCCGCCACCGGCGCCGTGTCCATCGGACGTGACGAGGTCGCCGACGCCCCTCTGGTGGTCCTCCTCCACGGGGCGGGCATGGACCGCTCCGTCTGGTCGCAGCAGACCCGCTGGCTGGCCCACCACGGCACCCGCACCCTCGCCGTGGACCTTCCCGGCCACGGCGATTCCGATGGCCCTGCACTGACCTCGATCGGCGAGCTGGCTGCATGGACTGCCCGGCTGGCCGACGCCCTGGGCGGCCCGATCCACCTGGTCGGCCACTCCATGGGTGCCTTCATCGCCCTTGAGGCCGCTGCCGCCACTCCGGACCGCGTCGCTTCGATCGTCCTGATGGGGGTGGGGGCGGCCATGCCGGTCCACCCGGACCTCCAGGCCGCGGCGGATGCGGGCGACCCACTGGCAGCGGCCCTGATGGCCGGATGGATGCACGGCCCGGACCAGCGGTTCGGTCTGAACCCCACGCCGGGCATGTCCATGACCGGCACCAGCCGTGCCGTGATCGAGGCGTGCCCTCCGGGGATACTGGGGCCCGACCTGGCTGCGTGCGCCGCCTACCGGGGTGCCGTGGATGCCGCCACGGCGCTGACCTGTCCGGCGACGATCATCCTCGGCTCGCTGGACCGGATGACCCCCCGCAAGGCCGCCCAACCGTTGCTGGACGCGATGCCGTCGGCGACCGTCCTGGAACTACCCGACTCGGGGCACGCTCCGATGATGGAGGAACCCGGGGCCGTACGCAGGGCGCTCGGCGACCACCTGGGGCGTCTGGCCGGCTGAAGGTCGGCCACGTGGGCCGACGCTGCGGACTAGTTCTGGAGCAGTTCCCGGAACGGGGTGCCCTTCGGCGGTCCCGGCTCCTTGGGGAGGCCCAGAACCCGCTCGCCGATGATGTTGCGCTGGACCTGGTCCGTGCCGCCGTAGATGGCCGGTGCCGGGCTGAACACCGTGACCTCCTGGACGATGCCGCCGGTGGAGCTCTCGGTGGAGGCGAGCATCCCGTCAGCACCGATGATCAGGTTTCCGACCTCGCGGCTCCGACGGACCATCTCGCTCATCGAGAGCTTGGCGAGGTTGCCCTCGGCTCCGGTCCTGCTCCCACCTGACTTGGCCCTGAGCATGTTGAGGCGGTTCACCTCGCCCAGGATGTGCAGTTTGACGATCTCCTGGCGGACGATCAGGTCGTCGGCATTGCCGGCGGCACGGGCCAGGTCGACCATGGCGTGGGTGCCCATGCCTCGTCCCCCCTCGCCGTCGGGGCCACGGTTGGCGCGCTCGGTGAAGTCCCCGACCCGCTTCTGCAGGCGGCCGGCTGTCGGACCGGGCGGGACCGACACCGGGTGCCTTCCTCCGCCACCCAGGCTGGCGCGCTCCACGGTGAGCGTGGTGTTGGCGACCGCCCATCCGGCGCCCAGGCCACCGATCACAGCGTCGTGCGGGACCCTGGCCTCGTCCAGGAACACCTCGTTGAAGAGGGCCTGACCGGTCATCTCACGCAGCGGTCGGACCTCGATGCCCGGCTGGTCCATGTCGATGGCGAAGTAGGTGATGCCCTGGTGCTTCGGGGATTCGGGGTCGGTCCGGGCAATGAGCATGCCCTTCTGGGCCAGGTGCCCGCCGGACGTCCAGACCTTCTGGCCGGTGATGATCCACTCGTCGCCGTCCCGGACCGCCTTGGCCTGCAACCCGGCGAGGTCCGAGCCGGCTCCCGGCTCGGAGAAGAGCTGGCACCATGCGACGGTGCCGTCCAGGATCTCCGGGATGTAGCGGTCGATCTGTTCGGGGGTGCCGTGTACGGCGATGGTCGGCGCTGCCAGCATCAGGCCCAGGCCCGTGGGCGGTCCGACGACGTTCGCCTCGGCCATCACGGTCGAAACCTCAGAGGCGAGGTCACGGCCGTAGCCCCTGCCGCCGGCCTCGACCGGCATGGCCGGCGAGCTCCAGCGGGCGTCGCAGAGGCGCTGCCACCACTCCACGACCGTGAGGTCGGGATCCCAGTTCTCCCCGAGCCAGGCCTCCAGCTCGGCACGTACGTCAGCGGTGGTGATGTCACTCATGCGCGGAGTCTGCCACGGGTCTCGTGATCGCGTCGAAGCGGTCAGATGCGGCATCCGTCACCCCGGGCAGGGTCATGTCGCCCATTACCGGCAGGTGACCGGCCCTGATCGGTATGGTGTCGGAACACCACCACCGAGGAGGATCGACCGGTGCGCTGGTCATCGCTGTTCATCCCAACCCTGCGCGACGCTCCGGCCGAGGCCGAGGCCGTCAGCCATCGCCTTCTGGTCCGCGGCGGCTTCATGCGCCAGCTGCAGTCCGGGCACTACTCGATGCTGCCTCTGGGTTGGAGGGTCCACCAGAAGGTCGGCGAGGTGATCCGTCAGGAGATGGACGCCATCGGCGCCCAGGAGTTCCTCCTGCCGGCGATGCACCCGGCCTCGGTGTGGCAGGCCTCGGGTCGTTGGGAGTCAATGGGCGACGAGATGTTCCGTCTCACGGATCGGAAGGGAGCCGACCTCGCCCTCGGCATGACCCACGAGGAGGTCTTCGCCGGAATCGCCAGCGAGCTCAACTCCTACCGCGACCTCCCGCAGCTCTGGTACCAGATCCAGTGGAAGTTCCGGGACGAACCGCGGCCCAAGTCGGGACTGCTGCGGGTGCGGGAGTTCGCCATGAAGGACTCCTACTCGTTCGACCTGGACGATGCCGGCCTGGACCTCTCATTCGACGCGCACCACGACGCCTACCAGAGGATCTTCAGACGCCTCGACCTCGACGCCCTACCCGTGGAGGCCTCGTCGGGCGCCATGGGCGGCAGCGCCTCGATCGAGTTCATGGTCGAGTCGTCCGCCGGCGAGGACGACGTGGCGATCTGCGAGGGCTGTGGCTACTCAGCAAACGTCGAGCGGGCGACCTCAGCGCTCCCCGAGGTGGAGAACCGCCCGGGTGGGGACGCACCGGAGCGCTTCGCCACCCCCGGCATCCGCACCATCGCGGCCCTGTCCGAGGCCGGCCACCCGCCCGAGCACCAGGTCAAGACGCTCGTCTACCGCGTGGACGGGGCGATCACCCTGATCCTGTTGAGGGGCGACCATCCGTTCCTGGAACAGAAGTTCGTGGACGCCACGGGAGCGGTCGAGGTGGTGCCGGCCGATGGCGACGAGATCCGGGCCGCCCTCGGCGCGTCGCCCGGAAGCCTCGGCGCAGTCGGGGTCGCCGGTCTCACCATCTACGCCGACGAGTCCCTCCGCTCCCGCTCCGGCATGACCACCGGAGCCAACGAAGACGACGTCCACCTGGAGGGCGTGGACGTCGAGCGCGACGTAGCCGTAGACCACTGGTTGGACCTGCGCTCGATCCTGGAAGGCGAGGCGTGCGCCTCCTGCGGGGTTGCCCTGCGCATCGCCCGCTGCATCGAGGCTGGACACATCTTCAAGCTGGGTCGTAGGTACTCGGAGGCCATGGACGTGACCGTCCTGGACGCCGATGGCGTGAACCGGGTTCCGACCATGGGCTCCTACGGAATCGGTGTGGGCCGGGCGATGGCGGCCGTGGCGGAGACCCACCACGACGAAAACGGCCTGGTCTGGCCAATGAGCATCGCCCCGTACGAGGTGGTCCTGACCGTCGTGAAGGTGGACCACGAGGAGTCAATGGGGTGCGCCGAGCGCCTCTACGACGAACTCCGGGCCGCCGGCGTGGACGTGCTCCTGGACGATCGGGCAGGTCGGCCGGGCGTGAAGTTCGCAGACGCCGAGTTGATCGGCATCCCGCTGCGGGTCACGATCGGCCCCAGGGGCCTCGAGAACTCGATTGTGGAACTCACCGCCCGAACCGACGGAGAACGCCACGACGTGCCCGTCGACGACGTCGTTGCACGCCTCGTGGACCTGGTCGTCACCGGCCGCTCCGCGGGCCGGTAACGTTCGCCTTCCACGTACGGCCCACCCCGCCGAGGATCCCAACCAATGCCCAAGACGATCGATCGCACGCTTCCGATCAAGCGCTACAAGAAGGTGGTCGCCACCGTCGAGCTTCCCGGCGTCCCGGAGGGCACCGTGGGCAGGGTCCGGGTGGCCAACGGTTTCGCCTGGTACCGCTACTGGGTCGACTTCGACAACGGCGTCCGCATGGGACAGGTCAGCCACGACCACCTCTGCCACGAGGACGATTGGGGCCGGTTCCAGTTCGACCGGACCGAAGCCGAGCGCCGGGCACTCGAGGCCCCCGAGGACTCGGTCGACTCCGATGAAGGCGACGAGGGCGCAGCGGGCGCCGTCGGAAACCAGTTCGGTGTGCCCGATCACCTGCTCCAACGAAGTCGCGACGCCCGCACACGCGTCGGCGCCTGATCCACCAGGCGCCCCACCCGGGCGCCACCGGTCACAGCGGACCGGCACCCGTCCACGCGATATCCTTCCCCGTCACGTTTCAGCCCCGGAGGCCCCCAGATGTTCAAGCCCGGCGACAAGGTCGTCTACCCGCACCACGGTGCAGCGGTCGTCGAAAAGCGGGAGAAGCGAAAGGACCCGACCGGCCAGACCACGGAGTACCTGGTGCTCCGGATGGCCCACGGCGACATGATGCTGGCGGTGCCGGTGGCCAACGCCGAGGACGTGGGCATGCGCTGGCCCATCTCCAAGGAGGACGTGGAGGACCTCTTCGAGGTACTCCAGAAGCGGGACATCCGGGAGCCGGCCAACTGGTCGCGGAGATTCAAGAACCACCAGGAGAAGCTGAAGAGCGGCGACGTGTACCAGGTCGCCGAGGTGGTCCGGAACCTCGCACTACGGGAGCAGGCCAAAGGCCTCTCGGCTGGCGAGAAGATGCTCTACACGAAGGCCCTAGACGTGCTCGTCTCCGAGTTGGCGTTCGCCCTGAACACCAGCGAGGACAAGGCGATGGCCACGGTCGAGGACGCCCTCTCCTAGGCATTCCCAGTCTGTCCTATGCTCGGACCGGAGCCCGATACCCACCGGGTCCGATGAGCAGGGAGGACCGCCCATGACCGACGGAGTCGGTAGACGGATCGTCGTCGGCGTGGAGGGTTCGGGCTATGCCCGCGCCGCCCTCATCTGGGCCCTGGAGGAGGCACACCACCGGGATGCGATCGTCGAGGTGGTCACCTGCTACTCGCCCACCTACGTTCCGGCTGCGCCGGACCTGGGCTACGTGCCGCTCGACTCCTTCGACCTGGCGTCCGAGGTAGAGAAGATGCAGGGCGAGGTGATCTCTTCGGCACTGGCGGCCTCGGAATTCGGTGACGAGGTGGAGATCCGCCGGACCCTCCAGAAGGGCCGACCGGCCGACACGCTCATGAGGGCAGCCGAGGGCGCCACGATGCTCGTTGTCGGCAATCGCGGCAGGGGCGGCTTCGCAGGACTGAGGCTGGGCTCGGTCAGCCAGGCGATCGCCCATCACAGCCCTTGCCCACTCGTGATCGTGCGCACCGGCCT
>Ga0257111_1000505_pt1 | contig 16132 bp, 12 predicted proteins | sample LP_taG_6_FD_191567 | JGI IMG/M metagenome (GOLD analysis project Ga0257111, IMG submission 191567) | Marine microbial communities from Northeast Subartic Pacific Ocean, Canada - LP_J_2015_P26_500m | ecosystem: Environmental > Aquatic > Marine > Oceanic | place: Canada: Northeast Subartic Pacific...
TGAAAAAAGTTGGTTTTTCTGCGGAAAAAGCCGGAGCGATTGAAGTTGCTGCCTCAACTAATGGTCAGTTGATGCCGCCGATAATGGGAGCAGCAGCTTTTTTGATGATTGAATATGTGGGGATTTCTTATTTGGAAGTTATCAAACATGCTTTTTTGCCCGCAGTTATATCTTATATTGCACTGGTTTACATTGTTCATTTGGAAGCAATGAAAGCAGATTTGAAAGGACTTCCTCCACGAAAAGTGACCACGATTTTTCAAAAAATTGTAACATTTTTGATGGTGATGATCAGTTTGGTCATACTTTCCGGAATCATTTATTATGGTTTTGGCTGGATTAAATCAGTCACTGGAGAAGCATCACCGTGGATAGCTGGAGTTTTAATTTTGACAGCATATTTTGCACTTATGCGTTATTCCATTAATTTTCCTGATTTGGAAATTGACGAACATCATCTTGAGTTGACAGAACTTCCTGAGACTGGCCCAACTGTTAAATCCGGATTGCATTATTTACTTCCGGTTGTTGTTTTAATTTGGTGTTTGATGGTTGAACGATTTTCACCGGGACTGGCCGCATTTTGGGCTACGATGATCATGCTGTTCATTATAGCAACTCAACGGCCGTTGAAAGTATTTTTCCGGAAAAGTGGTGATTTGGAGCACGAATTTTTCAAAGGTCTCCGTAACTTAGTTGACGGGTTAATATTCGGTGCGCGAAACATGATTGGAATTGGAGTTGCCACTGCAACTGCAGGAATCATCGTCGGCACGGTAACATTGACCGGAATTGGATTGGTGATGACTGAGTTTGTAGAGTTTATCTCCGGAGGAAACTTGATGTTGATGTTACTGTTTACAGCATTTATTTGTCTTGTGTTGGGCATGGGATTGCCAACCACAGCAAATTACATCGTGGTCTCCACGCTTATGGCTCCGGTGATTGTAACATTAGGTGCGCAAAACGGTTTGATCGTACCGTTGATTGCGGTTCATATGTTTGTCTTTTATTTTGGAATTTTAGCAGACGATACGCCACCAGTCGGTTTAGCGGCTTTTGCGGCTTCAGCGATTGCGCAAAGTGATCCGATTAAAACCGGAATACAAGGTTTTCTCTATGATATTCGCACGGCAATTCTTCCTTTCCTTTTTATTTTCAATACCGAACTTTTGATGATTGGGATTGAGAGTTGGTGGCATTTGCTGATCACAATTATCACCGCGATTCTGGCTATGCTTTTGTTTGCCGCCGCCACTCAAGGCTATTTCTTTGTAAAAAGTCGTTGGTGGGAAACACTCATTCTGCTCTTGATTTCATTCACATTCTTCCGTCCTGGTTATTGGTGGGAAATGGTTTATCCTTCAAGCCAGATTGTTCAGCCAATTAAGATTGTTGAAATGGTTGAGCAACTTCCTCCAAATGCAGATTTGCGTTTGCACGTGGAGGGTGAAAGTATCGACGGGAATCTTGTCAGCAAAATGGTTGTTCTACCAATGGGAGAATCAGCACCTGGAAAAGCTCGATTAGAAAAAGCGGGACTGGAATTACGCACAGAAAAAAAGAGAATTTTTGTCGATATGGTCACATTTGGCAGTTTGGCGCAAAAAGCCGGAATCGACTTTGATTGGGAAGTTCTCAGCCTGCAAATACCAACTGATCGTCCTGCCAAACAATGGATGTACTTTCCAGCCTTAGCACTTTTGGGTCTTGTGGTTATCCGCCAACGACAGCGGAGAATTTAAGGCTCATGATAGGTAAAAGTAATACAAAACTATGGCAACCAACCCAGGCCCCCTAAAAGGCTTACGGATTTTAGACATGACCCGGATTTTGGCCGGACCGACCTGCACTCAAATTCTTGGCGATTTGGGAGCGGATGTGATCAAAATTGAGCGTCCCGGAGCGGGTGACGATTCCCGGAAATGGGGGCCGCCGTTTGTCAAAGATGCAGACGGAAATGACACTTCCGAAAGTGCGTATTACCTTTGTGTTAACCGAAACAAACGTTCGTTGACCGTGGACATCACAAAACCGGAAGGTCAGGAAATCATCCTTAAACTTGCTGGAAAATGTGATGTGCTGATTGAAAATTACAAAGTCGGTGGCTTAAAAAAATACGGGTTAGATTATTCCGCAATGAAAGACAAATTTCCGGATTTAATTTATTGTTCCATTTCCGGATTCGGACAGACAGGACCAAAGTCTCACCGTGCCGCATACGACTTTATGATTCAGGCTATGGGCGGTATTATGAGCGTTACCGGAGAAGCAGACGGCTCGCCAATGAAAGTTGGAGTTGGAATTGCGGATGTGATGTGCGGAATGTACGCTGCAATCAGCATCCTTTCAGCAATTCGTAATCGAGATCATGCCGGAAAGTCCGATGCCGGCGGAAACGGGCAACACATCGACTTGGCGTTGCTCGATTCGCAAGCGGCGTGGCTCATCAATTCCGGATCAAATTATTTAACTTCCCGTGAAGATCAACACCGTCTCGGCAATGCTCATCCGAACCTTGTTCCCTATCAAGTTTTACAAACCAGTGACAGCTTTTTTGTTTTGGCGGTAGGCAATGATGCACAATTCTGTAAGTTTTGTGAATTTGCTGAAGCACCGGAATTGCCGGACGACTCTCGTTTCAAAACCAACACAGACCGAGTGCAAAATCGCAACATTTTGGTTGCATTGATTACTGATTTGACGCAACAACACACGACTCAATATTGGTTGGATGGACTGGAAAAATTACATGTTCCTTGCGGCCCAGTCAACACTATCAAAGATGTGTTTGACGACCCTCAAATCCAACATCGCGAAATGGAAATTTCCATGCCCCACCCGCTTTCCGGAAAAGGCGAAGTCAGTTTAATCGGCAGTCCGGTAAAAATGTCAGAAACTCCGGTCAGCTACCGCAACGCACCACCGACTTTGGGACAACACACCGATGAAATATTGGAAGAAATATTGGGTATGGATGAGGATGAACGCAGGGTATTGGCAATGAAAAAGGTGGTTTGAAAAATGGGTTTGGGCTATTATTTTTAAGACACGTTTTTGCAAAAAAAGCAAAATGAAATTTGAAATCACCCCTCTCTGCGGGGCATTGGGCGCGGAGGTGCACGGAATAGATCTGTCACAAGATATGGGCCCAGCAAACTGTTCCAAGATCAAAGATGCATTCCACGAAAACATAGTGTTGCTCTTCCGAGAACAATGTTTAACTCCTGAACAACATGTCAGTTTTACAAGTTGCTTTGGACCGGTGGAACCTCATCCTTTGGGTAGCCGTGAGGGTGCCCTATCCCAACCTGAAATTTTAGTATTGGAGAACAGCGCCGATATTCCTGCACCGCGGAATGACTTTTGGCATTCCGATATTTCCTTCGCAGAATGTCCTCCACTTGGTTCAGTACTCCACGCACTTGAGGTCCCGGGTGAAGGACTGGGAGATACTTTGTTTTGCAATATGTATAGTGTCTTAGAGGAACTGTCTCCAGGACTGCAAAAAACACTGGAAGGCTTGTGTGCTTTGCATTCCGCAGAAGCTTTGGTTAGACGCAACAACGAAGACGATAACAACGCCAAACCGATTGCTTCTATTCCAAGTATGGTCAGCCATCCTGTGGTGCGTACTCATCCTGAAACCGGTCGCAAGGCGCTATACGTCAATCCATATTATACCGAAAGTTTTGTTGGATGGACACCGGAAGAAAGCCGATTGTTGATTGACTGGCTAATGCAACTTGCCACGCGGCAGGAAAATATCTACCGCCACAGTTGGCGCCAGGGAGATGTGTTGATGTGGGACAACCGCTGCGCCATGCACTATGCAGTCTACGACTATGGTTCCAAACCGCGTCTGTTTCACCGTGCAACTGCTGCTGGCGATAGGCCAGTTTGAATGTTTATAGAGATTTTTGAATTTTTATGAATCCACCTTTTTGAAAAATAATTTTGTAAAATTTTGTAAAATGAATCAGAAAATCATTCATAATGATTTGATGCTGCTGGCAAACAAGGAAATTGCCGAACATTCGCAAAGATTCTTCAAAACCGGAAAAGGAGAGTATGGTGAAAGCGATATATTTTTAGGTATACGTGTTCCAGTGTTGCGGAAGTTGGTAAATAAATATCGTGGTATTTCACTTGTGGAAGTTTCTAAATTACTCCATTCAAAATTTCATGAAGAACGATTGCTCGCAGTTTTGATTCTGGTTCATCTTTTCAAAAACAGAAGCGGTACTTTAGATGAAAGCGGGACTTATGACGGGCAAAAACAAATTTATAATTTGTATTTGGATAACATCAAATTTATCAATAACTGGGACATTGTTGATATTTCCGCGGGTAATATTGTAGGTGCGTATTTGCACCAAAAAGACAAAGCACTGCTTTACCGTCTGGTTTATGCTGATAACCTGTGGGAGCGCAGAATCTCCATCATCTCCACTTTTTATTTTATCAGACAAAATGAATTTGATGATACTTTGAAAATTGCCGAAATTTTGCTCAATGACAAAGAGGACTTGATTCAAAAAGCTGTCGGTTGGATGTTGAGAGAGGTTGGCAAAAGAGAAATTGAAATTGAAGAAGAGTTTTTACAGGAACATTATATGAAAATGCCACGCACGATGCTGCGTTATGCAATTGAAAAACTTCCGGAAACTAAAAGGAAAATGTATTTGAGAGGTGAAGTCTGATGATCCCCCCTTTTTTGACAGGAACACAGGGTTAGCTGAAAAAACAGCCGGATGTAAAGAGCATCTAGAAAATTCAGTTTTTCATTTTTAACCAGTCTAATTCCCATAAAATAATCAACTATTCAAAAAAAATGTTTGAACTATCAGCAACACAGAAACAACTGCAGGCTACCGCTCGTGAGTTTGCAAAAAAAGAAATTGCACCACGTGCGGCGGAAATCGATCGTTCTGAGCAATATCCCTGGGAGAATGTGGACTTACTTACGAAGCAGGGCTTCATGGGCATGACGATTCCGGAAGAATATGGAGGCCCCGGAATGTCGTATCTGGATGTGGTACTGGTAATTGAGGAAATTGCCAAGGCCTGCGGAGTTTCGGCTCGTATAGTTGTGGAAGCGAATATGGGAGCAGTTGGAGCAGTAATGAAATACGGTTCGGAAGTTCAAAAAAAATTGGCGGCGGAACATGTTTTGAGCGGCGACAAACCGGCGATCTGCATCACCGAACCTGGAGCTGGAAGTGCGGCTACAGAAATGGCGACCCGCGCCGATCACAAAGGCGACCGCTACATTCTGAACGGTACAAAGCACTGGATTACGGGTGGCGGAGTTTCCAAGTTTCATTTAATATTTGCCCGTGTTTTCGAAAATGAAGAACCGCAGGGTATTGCCGGATTTATTGTTTTACAGGGAACAAAGGGATTGAAAGTCGGAACACGCGAACCGGCGATGGGTTTGCGCGGAATTCCGGAAACGCAAATCATTTGCGAAAATTTGGAAGTTCCGGAAGAAATGGTCTTGATTCCGCCGGAAGGTTTGCGGCGTGGATTTGCAGGGTTGATGAATGCTTACAACGGACAGCGTGTTGGAGCTGGAACGGTAGCGCTGGGCATTGCAGCAGGTGCCTATGAACTGGCCTTGGACTATTCAAAGCAACGAGAACAATTCGGACGCCCGATTTGCGAATTTCAGGGATTGCAGTGGATGCTGGTCGATATGCATATGCAAATTGAAGCCGCACGTCTATTGCTTCACAAAGCTGCTAGCTCAGGTTCCGGTAGTTCTGGACAAGTCGCACCGGACGTTCCGGGTTTTCCGGACATGCTGGAAGCGGCGCAGGCCAAGATTTTTTCCTCTGAAATGGCGATCAAAGTCACCAATGACGCACTGCAAATATTTGGTTCTGCCGGATATTCCCGGAACATGCCACTGGAACGTATGGCGAGGGATGCACGCATGTTCACCATTGGAGGCGGCACAGCGGAGATTTTGCGTACTGTAGTGGCTTCCGCATTACTGAATCGAAAACTCCCGCAAACACGGGACGGGCATTTTAAATTGGCGGCAAAAGAGGCATAATTCACTGGCATGTAATTCCGTAATGTCTGGCACGTTGTCAGGCGCTACAGTTTTTTGTAAAAAAATGTGGGTTATTTGCAAAATATATTTTTGGATATTTTGAGCTTTTAGCAAAATAAAATAAAAGATTGTAATGGCAAATTCTGCTGAAATAATTGGGAAAAGACTGTATCACTCTGGATGTCGACGTGCGTTTGGGATTCCGGGCGGAGAGGTTTTGGTTTTGATCGAGGGCTTGAGAAAATCCGGAATTGATTTTGTTTTAACGAAGCACGAAAACTGTGCCGGGTTCATGGCGGAAGGAGGGTTTCATGCTGACGGTGCGCCAGGAATTCTGGTAGCGACCATTGGTCCGGGAGTTGCCAATGCTGTGAATGTAGTAGCAAATGCTTTTCAGGATCGGGTGCCGATGATTTTCCTCACCGGTTGCGTGGATGCTGATGAGGCCTTGACCTACACTCATCAGGTTTTTGATCACGGAGAATTACTCAAATCGGTTACTAAGGCCAGTATAAAAGTCGTTGATGGCACTGTAGATGTGTCAATTGACAAGGCGATAGCGATCGCGTTGGACGGTCAACCGGGACCGGTGCATGTCGATTTGCCGATTAGGCTGGCCTCGAAATCACAGCCGGCAAACACTATGATTGTCCGAACATTTCCTTCACATACCGCACCAGCGGAAGGAACAGAATTGGAAACTGCCCGACAGTGGCTCCGGGAAGCAAAACGGCCTTTGATAATAGCCGGTGTAGATGTGTTGAATCAGAATGCGGTGTGCGTTGTGAAGGAATTCGTGCGGGACTTCGGGATTCCACTGATCACGACTTACAAAGCAAAAGGCGTGTTGCCGGAGGATGACCCGCTTGCTCTCGGCGGTGCAGGACTTTCGCCTTTGGCCGATCAATATTTGTTACCGCTGGTACGGGAAAGTGATTTAATTATTCTGGCAGGATACGATCCGATTGAAATGCGTTCAGGCTGGCGTGACCCCTGGGATGATGGCACGAGGGTTATCGAATTTTGCGCAGTACCGAACACGCATTATATGCACCAAGCCGATTTGAGTTTTGTCGGACACGTTGGTGAAGGTTTGAAAACCTTGAGAAAAGAAGCTTCTGCAAATCCGGTTTGGAAAAATGGAGAACCGGAAAAAGTAAGGAGAGATTTGAAATCGATCTTTTCCGGAACCGTAACGTCCGGTGCTGGAGAGGAATGGGGGCCGGGAGCGGTAGTTGATGTTGTGCGAAAAGCGTTACCACGAAATGGAGTTGCCACGGTGGACAGCGGAGCGCACAGGATTTTGCTGAGCCAGATGTGGGAATGTTACGAAGCTCGCAGCTTGCTGCAATCTTCTGGACTTTGTACGATGGGTTGCGCTGTACCGTTGGCCATGGGCTTTCGTTTGGCGGCTCAGGCCGGAATGTCCGGTGCGAATAGTCCCGTACCGGAGGTTCCGGCGGTCGTGGCCTTCGTAGGAGATGCAGGTATGGAAATGGTTTTAGGTGAATTGGCGACTTTGCGGGATTTAAAATTGCCTGTTGTGATTGTGGTATTTATCGATGAATCACTGGCCCTGATTGAACTCAAACAGCGCAAATCAAAATTACAGAATCTCGGAGTCGATTTTGGTGCAACCGACTTTCCAGCTGTAGCCCGGGCTTTGGGTGGTATTGGACACTGGATTTCAAGTCGAAACGAACTACAGGTTGCACTGGATGGAGCTTTTGAACGTGAAACATTTACGTTACTGGCTTGTAAAATTGGTGAAAAGGTTTACGATGGACGCTTCTAATTGGGGCTGTCAGACCACTGTGATCCTCATCTTTTGCTCAATTAGGTTCGCGGATTCTGTTTCGTAGTACACTTTATGAAAGTCTGTGCTGCTCCCTCCTGTTTTTCTTAATGCAGCTGCATTTTGTTACCCGATGTCTCTTCTATATTCAAATTCCAAGCTCATTCATTTTACAGGAATCTGCGGAACCGGAATGGCTTCTCTCGCGGTGTTATTGAAACAGCGGGGTCATCATATATGTGGTTCTGATGAAAATGTTTATCCTCCCATGAGTGAATTTCTTTCCCAAAATAACATAACCGTAAAGAGCGGATATGACGCAAAAAATTTGGAGCCTGTCCCTGATTTGGTTGTAATCGGAAATGCTCTTTCGCGAGGTAATCCTGAGGTAGAGGCAATTCTGGAGAGTAAACTGCCGTATATTTCGATGGCGGAACTGCTGAAAGAGTATTTCATACGTGGAAAAACATCTCTTGTGGTCACTGGAACACACGGAAAAACAACTACAACGTCTTTATTGGCCTGGGTATTTGAGACTGCAGAGAAAAAGCCGGGCTTCATGATTGGAGGTATTGCAGAAAATTTTGGATCCAGTTGTCTTGATGGAAGCGGTAACTGTTTTATCACTGAAGGTGATGAGTACGATACTGCATTTTTTGACAAGCGCTCAAAATTTTTACACTATCTGCCGGATCAGTTAATTCTGAATAATCTCGAATTTGATCATGCAGATATTTTTGATTCACTTGCAGATATTAAAAAGGCCTTCAGGCTGCTGCTGCGTCTTGTTCCACGGAAAGGTCTGATTGTTGCCAATGGAGATGATGAAAATGTAAAAAGTGTTTTGGAGTCGTCTTTTTCGCCGGTACTTAAATTTGGTTTAGGTAAATCTTGTGATATACAGGCAGTAAATCTGAAATCCAGTGAAGCAGGAATGTCTTTTGTGGTACTTGACAATCGTGCTGAAAGTTCTACCCAAAATCAGGAATTTGAACTAAATCTTTTTGGGACGTACAACGTCCTCAATGCATTGGGTGTGATTGTACTGGCACGGTATAACGGAATTGCAGACAAAACAATTCAGGCCGCTTTTGATTCATTCCAGAGTGTTCGCAGAAGGCAGGAATTACGTGGAGAAGTAAACGGAATTTCTGTTTATGATGACTTTGCACATCATCCTACAGCGATTCGTGAGACAGTGACTGCAATCAGGCAAAAACATCCAGGACGTCGCTTGATTACCGTTTTTGAGCCACGAAGCAATACCAGCGTACTTAAAATACACCAGGACGCCTTGATTGACTCTTTCAAGAAAGCCGACGAGGTGATTTTAACTACACCACATCGTTTGGAACGGACTCCTGTAGAACAACGGCTGGAAGTTTTGGAAGTTTTGAAATCACTGATTAAAAACAAAATTCCTGCCTATGAATTTCCTCAAGTAGAGGGCATAATTGAACATCTAAAATCAAATTGCCGCTCAGGAGATGTTGTCTTAATTATGAGTAATGGAAAATTCGACAATATTCATCAACGTTTGCTGGAAGAACTTTAACAAATTGAAAAGGAAATAATGGCTATACGGGAACATTCTATTTACGATTGTATTTTGAGGAATGCCCTGAATTTATCCGGAGAAACAGCTCTGGTTTCAGGCGATCTACGACTCACTTTTTCGGAAATTCCAATTCACGTCAATTGTCTGGCACGTGGATTACTGAATACCGGTTTTGAGAAAGGAGACAGGATTGCTGTTCTGCTAAACAACTGTGCCGAATATGCACTGCTTTTGGCTGCCTGTACTCGTGTCGGGGTAGTTGCAGTCTGTTTGAACACACGAACAAGTGCCGGCGAAATGCGCATGGTGATTGAAAGTACAAAACCGAAAGCCTTGCTATTTCAAACGAGTTTCGAACAGCAGGCTGAAGAACTACGTGATGTGTTTCCACATCGTCAATTTTACTGTATTGATGAAGCTTCGATACTTTCTACATCCTTTGACCAACTGCTGGATGAAAACCCTGCACCGCTCACTGAGCCGCAACCCGGTGTGGACGAGGGCTGGTTGATTATTCCAACTGCGGCAGTGGATGGTGTACCTAAAGGTGCTTTGCTCAGTCAACGAAATGTTTTGGCCTCTGCGGCAGTGCATCTCCACCATTTTGGACGTGATGCCATCAAAGGTCATTTACTTGCGTTGCCGATCTTTCATGTGATGGGTCTGACTTCTGCCTGGGCGACATTCATCGGTGGTGGTAAAAATGTAGTGCTTAAACAATTTGATGATAAAGAAGCTGTGCGTTTAATTGACGCAGAACAACTGACATATTTTGGTTCGTTTCCGCCAATTTTGGAACGTGTACTTGACTCTGCAAAAGAAACAGGATCAGTTTTGAAAAGTTTACAGGTTGTATATGGTTTAGAAGGACCACAGAATATCAAACGCTTACAGGAAGAAACCAATGCTGTTTTTTGGACGGGCTTTGGACAAGCGGAAACCACGGCTTTTGTGACTGCGTCTCCTGCTTCTGAACGTCTTGGTGCTTCCGGACAGTCGACTTTGATTAACTCCGTGGCAATTGTTAATGAGTTAGATGAACAGGTGCCAACAGGGGAAGAGGGCGAAATTGTTGTGCGGGGAGAAAACATTTTTCTTGAATACTGGAATATGCCCGAAGCAACAGCATATGCCCAGCGCAACAGTTGGCATCACACCGGTGATATAGGACGCTTAGATGACGATGGATTCTTGTGGTATATCAAAAGAAAGGCAGAAAAAGAGTTGATAAAAACCGGCGGAGAAAATGTTTATCCCGGTGAGGTGGAATCGGTTTTGTTGAAACATGCTGAGATTAAAGATTGCTGTGTTATAGGAGTTCCTGATAAGACCTGGGGCGAAGCAGTGAAAGCAGTTTGTGTGCTTAAGAAAGGATCCAAGCTTTCCGAAAAAGAAGTAAGCGATTATGTTGGCGGACAAATTGCGGGTTTTAAGAAACCCAGAAAAGTAGAATTTGTGGAAAAACTGCCTCGCGAAAATGATAAGGTAGATCGTGAGGCAGTAAAAGCTAAGTGGGGAGAGTGATTGAAAATATCACTCCGGAGTTACATATGCTGAAGTGATTCCGCCGTCGACTACAAATTCTGTTCCGGTTGTGTATGACGACTCATCGGAAGCTAAAAATAAAGCTGCCTGTGCCATTTCTTTTGCTTCTCCAAAACGACCCATAGGAATATGTACCAGCCGTTTTTGTTTTTTGGCTTCTGTGTCGAGAAATTTCATCAGCAATTCAGTGCGCAAAGGTCCCGGACAAAGGGCATTGACCCTGATGTTTTCACGTGCGTGAACTACTGATAATTCGCGAGTCAGGGCAATCACACCTCCTTTGCTGGCGGTGTAGGCTACCTGTGGAGTCGCTGCACCCATCAGTCCTACGAAAGAAGCGGTGTTGATGATCGATCCTCCACCGGCGCGCAGCATGGCGGCAATTCCGTATTTGCAGCCGAGAAACACTCCTTTAAGGTTAATTGCCATTGTTAAATCCCAAACTTCTTCCTCTGTAACAAGCGCATTGTCATCACGGCTGTCCATGATTCCGGCATTGTTGAACATCACATTCAGTTTGCCGAATTGATCTTCTGCGGCTTTAACCATATTTTCGCAGTCTGCTGCTTTGGAAATATCCGCATGTGTATAAATCGCTTCGCCTCCAGCAGCTTTGATTTCTGAAACTGTTTTTTCTCCTTCAGCGTCATTCACATCCACCGCCACAATTTTTGCACCTTCTTGCGCAAACAATAGTGCCGATTCTTTACCAATTCCACTTGATGCGCCTGTGATAAGGGCAACTTTATTTTCTAATCGCATTTGTCTTTCTCCTTATAGTAATTAAATTATTTCAAAATACCGCTTTAATTCCCAATCTGTTATAGCGACCCCAAAAGCTTCGACCTCAGTACGGGAAGAATGAATGTAGTGTTGATGCACTGCATTACTAAAAGCTGTTAGTGCAAATTCACTTTACTCAAACAATACCTATGCCTCCTGAAGTGAATTAGGCACTTCAGGAGGATCGTCTGCCGAATACACATCTTCTTCAAACATTGGTGGTAGTTCGGTCTTGTTGCGAATTCCGTTGAGTCCGGAAGCCATTGCTGCTGAAGTTCTCCGACAGTCAACATTCCGTAACCTTTCATGTGTTTCAAATTCTTAATGAATTGTGTTTTAAATAAAAACGCCAGAGATTCTAAAAAAGAATAACCAGCGCATCTTGTTTGGGAAAGTCTATCTGTTATCAAAAAAACATTAAAACCATACTTTTTAAATGGCTTATGATCATTCGATTGCTTGATAAATCAAGCAATAATTATTTTAGAGACCCCTGACCAAATGGCCAAGGGTCTGGTTAAATATCAACTATATCGATAAGGTACACCAGCTTTTTCCATTACTTTAGTGTAATCCTTAAAGATTTGTACAACCTTTGCGGCTCGTGGACTGATACTGGACATTTCATCCCAGAACTCAGCTGAGTCGGCAACAACCTGATCCCATTCATTGGCCGGAATGGTGGTTAGTTCCATTTTCTTGCCTTCTACACGCAACTTTGCTTCTCCACCCCAGTACCAAATTTGGCGATAATAATGCGAACTGTCCATGGATATTTTAAACAGCTCTTGCAGGTGCGGTGGAACTTTTTTCCAGCTGTCACTATTGGCAAAATAAGAGCCACACCATGCACCCGTTACGTTGTTTAGTAGGGCATAGTCACAGGCATCGGCCCAACCAACCTCATAAGCTTCGGTGAATCCACACCAGGCAACACCGTCAAGTTCACCGGTTTGGAGTGCAACCTCAATATCATCCCAAGGCAGTGTTACAGGGATTAAACCATAACGAGCTAAGAATTTCCCGGCTGTTGGTACTCCAAATACGCGTTTGCCTTTCATATCAGCTATGCTGCGAATAGGTTTTTTTGAGAAAATATGACATGGATCCCATGCACCTGCACCGAGCCATTCAACTCCCTTAACCTCATCGTAAGCCTCTTGCCAGATTTCATTCATGCCATAGTATTTAAACAAAACTGGCAGGTCCAAACTGTAGCGGGTAGAGAACGGGAAATAACCACCGAACACACTGATATCTACAGGCGATGCCATAGTTGCATCATCACTTTGCACTGCATCAATAACACCTCTCTGCATGGCTCTAAAGAGCTCATCGGTAGGTACTAACTGATCTGCAAAATACAGTTCAATTTCCATCTCGCCATTTGCAGCTCTATTGAAAGCTTCGATTTGTGGCTGGATAACGTGTGCACCCAACGGAGCACCGGAATAAGTTTGTAAACGCCATTTGATGGGGTTACTTTTTGCGTAGGCCATTGGAGCTGTTCCGGCGGCCAATATTCCTGCCGTTCCAATACCAGCTTTTTTAATAAACTCTCTACGGCCTTCTGGATTACTTTTAGAAAGTTTTTTTGTTTCTTTTTCTTCCATAACATTGCTCCTAATTGTGGTTTTTAAGATTAAACCCAACAGTTGCAACCACGTTTCAACTGATTAGGCGATAACCGATAACTTCGGTTAAAGTCTTTTATCTCGCATAGACATACTCAGGTAACCAAAGGGCAATTTGGGGAAATACCATGACCAATACCAATGCTAACGTCATTATGAGTACAAAAGGGATGATTGAGCGGTATATATCCATAAGAGTAATTTCCTTCGGCGCCATCGCTCGCATTAAGAATAAATTGTAACCAAAAGGCGGTGTCATATATGCAATCTGGCAAGTGATGGTATATAAAACTCCGTACCAAACTGGGTCAAAACCTAACACCTTTACCAAAGGTACGTACAAAGGTGCTACAATGACCAGCATTGCAGTATCGTCAAGAAAAGTTCCCATCAACAGATAGGATAACTGCATCATAATCAGTACTTCCCAACGCGTTAACTCCCAGTTGGTAATAAACAACGCTTCGATTGACTTAACTGCACCAATGCCGTCAAACACTGCACCAAAACTAAGTGCAGCAAGAATAATCCACATAAACATGCATGAAATACCAAGTGTTTTACGCATAGTGGCTTCTATGACTTTCCAGTTCAACCTTCTCTTTGCAAAAGCAGCTATCGTTGAAGCTGTAGCACCAACGGCAGAACTTTCTACCAAACTGGTGATCCCCATGATGAATAAGCCGGTCATGAAAAAGAAAATCAAAAATGGAGTAATGCCTGCTTTTAAAACTTTGAGTTTATCACTAAAAGGCATTTTGCGTTCTTCTTCGGCTAAAGCAGGAGCAAGATTGGGTTGTAGCTTACAACGAACAGCGATATAAATAATGAAAAGGCCAGCCATCATAAAACCTGGAATTGCTCCAGCAAGCCATAATTTACCAACCGGTTGTCGTGCAATCATTCCATAGAGTACCAACACCACACTTGGCGGTATCAAAATACCCAGGGAACTGCCAGCCTGCACCACACCTGTGATCATGATTTTGTCATAACCTCGTCGTAACATTTCTGGTAACGCAATGGTGGCACCTATTGCCATGCCCGCAACACTCAATCCATTCATGGCTGAGATTACTATCATTAGAGCAATCGTTCCAATAGCCAACCCCCCTCTTAATCCACCAAACCAGACGTGAAACATGTGGTATAAGTCATCAGCGATCCCTGATTCAGAAAGGATGTAGCCCATATAAATAAATAAAGGCAAAGTCAGTAATGGATACCAGTTAAATAGTTTGAATGCCGCACTGAAAGGCATCTCGACACCACCGGTTCCCCACAGCAATAGTGCAGCAGTAGCCGAGACAAAGCCAATGGCTGCAAAAATTCGTTGACCTGTCAGCATCATCAAGAGCATGCCGCCGAACATGGTCATGCCGATCATTTCGTAACTCATGTGATGCTAACTCCTCTTGATTTTGCCAGGTCTTTGAAAAAAGTTGAGAAAGTTTGCAAAATCATCAAGAAAATTCCAAAAGTCATAATTAATTTGATCGGAATCATCGATGGGTTCCATTGGGAAAACTTTCTCTGGCCGTACTCTATGGCATACTGAGTACTGGATATCGCACCTATTAATAGGACGATCAGATACACTAAAAGAAAAATGTTCGTAAACACATCTATCTTTGCTTTAGTTTTATCTGAATAAAGGCCATATATCAAATCCATGCGCACATGGTCATCCATCTGCATCGAATAAGGCCCCCCTAAAATATAATAGGCAGTTATTGTAAATTGGGCCATTTCAACGGTCCAGGACAAAGGAATACCCAATATATTGCGAGTAACTGCCCCCAATAATAAGGTGCCAATCATTATAAAGATCATATACATCGAAAATCTGCCGAATTTAGTCGAAGCATAATCGACATACTTAACATATGAAACTATGATTTTTGGCATATTCTTCTCTCAATTTCAGTAGAAAAACAGTAACTCAAATTAATGTTTTTACTGATAAAAAATATTATTTAAGAATTATACATAAATAGAAGTAATCATAAAAAAGCGGTTTTTCCAAATCACTTCTATTTATGTAAAGTTCTCTAGATGCACTATCACCCTTTCCACAAATTTATTAACCACCTCCACAAATTTATTAAAAATGGTGAGATGATAACAACCCTGATCCAAAAATACAAAGAGAAATGATGTTGAGTCATCAACGAAATATAGGCTTTTTGACTTATTCTTTTTGAGGGATTGATTAACAAAAAGATCCATCAAAAAAATTATGATGGCTTGATCTAAAGACACATTTATACGGCATCAGGAAAAATCTACAAGAGAATTTTATTTTCTTAGGGCTTTATTTGTGGAATCTAATTCAGACTGTTACTAAAAAAATTTTCCAGTTGACTCCGGTACCAATAGGTATAGAATTATAGTTGCAGGGAAAGCAGTTGAGATCGAACTTTTATCTGCTTCTAATATATTTTACATCGCCTTGCTGTTTTACCACTTTGTTTTCAAATAATTTTGTCCACTGCTCTTCTGTGTAGGAGGTAGTATGAAAAGTTGGAAAGTCTTATTGGCAATTGCTCTAGCAATATTTGCCATTTCCTTGCTTATTGTTTCTCCTGATACAAAATCTTTTAGTGTACTGTCTCAGAGAGAGGATACAAGCAAATCTTCGGCAATTACTGATAAATGGGATGGTAAAGGTAAAATTGTTGATATGATTTGGGAATGAAAAACGGTTTCGCCAAACGGTTTCAGGTCAAGTATTATTACAGATGAATTCAGGAACC
>Ga0257111_1000508_pt1 | contig 16094 bp, 10 predicted proteins | sample LP_taG_6_FD_191567 | JGI IMG/M metagenome (GOLD analysis project Ga0257111, IMG submission 191567) | Marine microbial communities from Northeast Subartic Pacific Ocean, Canada - LP_J_2015_P26_500m | ecosystem: Environmental > Aquatic > Marine > Oceanic | place: Canada: Northeast Subartic Pacific...
TATAATCCAAGCCCACTTTTCGCACTTGCGGATACTGGATAGCATTTGAATAGGCATTTACCAATATACCATAGCCCATATCCACACGATCTAGAGATCCAACCTTGAAATACAATGGATCTTGTTTCAATCCGTAGCGGATATAATAAATTTTATCAATAATTGTATTCTTTATCGCTTCTGGATTAGAAAAATCCCATTCATCTTTATGAATTTTACCATCTTGGTCAAAATAAAACACAAGATCAAGGGCCACAGCAAATTTCCATACTGGCACAACGGGCCTTAGCGCAATCTGGTTCCACATTTTACCATCGATAGTTACTGTTCCGAAAGCACCTTGCATGGAACGACCTTCTTGGGCACCCGAAAAAGAAGTAATCAGAAACAGGAGTAAAATGGGAGTGGAACGAAAAATTATCATTGATAATCCTTTGGTAAAATTACCGTTTGCCCCTTCCCTATTCAACGCTTAATTCAGTAAGTTTCAAGGAAATAATGGCGACAATTAATAAAACAGAAGACCTACTGACCTTATCCAGAGATGAGATTAAGGCTTACATTTTATTTTTACATGAACTTATCCATCAAAAAATGAATTCAGGTTTGACGATTGACGATATTTTAGATGAAGAAGATCCTTTTGAAATAGTCGAACCACTGTTGCAAAGAGAAGAATACCCAATATTTGTACTAAGCATTATCAATAAAATTCAGTCAGAGGTGGTCATGACTACCCTACTTGATTCTATTGAAGAGGGAATAAAAAAACGGATTGATCAGAAATTATCTGATCAAGGATAATTTTTGACTCAGAACCTTGCCTTCGGCTCGTAAAACCATAAAATATATGCCCGAGCCAACCGCCGCACCTAGATCATTGGTCCCATTCCAGCTCACACTATGTCTACCAGCAGCAAAACCATTACTTAGTAAGTGACGGATCTGCCGGCCTTCAATATCCACTATTTTCAGATCTACCAGGGAATGTTTTGAAAGACTGAAGGCAATATTCGTTATTGGATTAAATGGATTAGGATAATTCGGATATAATTGAACCTGGTCCGGCAAATTAATTATTCCTGAATCAGTATTCACGTTTGGCGGCATATCCTGATTTAAAACCAGAGAAATATCATCAACAAACCATCCTTGACCTTCATCTGTTGAATTTGATGTTATCAATAACCTGATGTAAAGTTCACTTTCATTAATAAAGGAATCTAAATTGATAAATCGCTCTACTAATTCTTGATTGTTATAGTTGTGAATAGTTAATAAGGTAGACCAACCAGCAGCATTCCCTCTTTTAATTTGAAGGTATCCATAATCACCTGGATATAACAATTCGCCTGAATTAAATTTAATATATGCTTGATTAAAATGAGTTAAATCAAGAGGCTCTATTAAATAACAAGGATTATATGCATTTGGCGAATAAATACCAGTTGGGCTATCATTTATAGCCCATTTTATATCATGGTTAACATATTGCCGACCCCAATCTCCCAGTTCCCAACGATCTAGTGCTTCTTCATTTTCAAAATCACCTAGTACATAATTATCCGAAACAAAAAAATGTTTTAGTTCTGATTCGGACTGGTTTGACTGACTGGAAACATCTGTCGCCTCCATCCAATATGATATTTCTGTGCCCGGATAAATATTTTCGTAGGATAAAATACCTACATAAATCAACCCAAGTTCTTGATCGTAATCGTCTATGCAGGTGACAGATTGAATTTCACCATTATCCGCCTGCCAAAAAAGTTCTACCATGCTAATACCAATGTTATCAGATGCAATTGAAGTGACTTCATACGATCCGGACGGATAAAACTGATCAGCCAATTCTGTAATCAATTCGATTTCTGGATATACGTAATCCGTACCAATATTAAATGTAAAAGAGGCATATGGTGCCCCGTATGGTCTTGTGACACGCTCACCCGATGTTGTATTAAAAGCTACATAGTAATGTATTGTGCCATTTTGACCCGTCGGCGTGATACTGCCAATATAATTATTTCCGGATGAGGTCAAAGTAGTCGAGTCTGATATTGTTAGATCGATACCCCAATAAAGCTTTAAACTTGAATAATCAATATTATAATCAGGACTTTCATGAATGCTAACTGTAATACTTATAGGATCAACATTATTTTCCGTGTCAAGTATTTTATCAAATTCGATTTCACCCATATATGGGTAACTCATAATAAAAAATCCGTTGCCTGTATAATCGGTAGAATAAATTAATCCATTTCCCGTGAAGGGGTATGTTCCCCAATTACCACTATAAAGCCCATTTTGGCCAGGATACCAATCATAGTATCCTACTTCTGTTGGATTATAAGGGTCTGAGATATCAACGATTCGGGTACCATAGACGTAATAAGAAACATATAAAAGGTCATCTTTTATCAACACATTGTGTACAGATTTATTTTGAACCTCCGGCTCATCCGGATACCAGGTAGCAACCATGTTAATATTATTAAAATCTTGTATGTCAAAAATATAGACGTAGCCTCCATTTTCCTCATCGCCTGTAACAGCGTATTTGGAATCATCGGTAACCCAGGCCGCATGGCAGCCATAATTACTGTAGTTATGCTCTACCATTGTAGTCGGATTTGTTTTATCAGAAACATCAATTATAAAAAGACTTCCATTATAAATATCACAGGCATAAGCGGTATCATTTTTTACATAAATGTCATGAATATATGTTTCTTCCCATCTACTAACTTCGGTAGGATTTTCTGGATCGGATAATTCTAAAATAATGATACCTTGCCAAGGGCTTGTGCCTCCTGCCCCACCGGCGCTACCAACCAAGTAAGCATATCCATCGGCTATAAACATGTTATGTGCCGTAGCAGTAGAGGAAGTATAGGATCCAACTTTATAGGGATTAAAGGGATCTTCCAAGCTTATGATATCCATTCCTCCACCACTTTCATTTACAACATAACAATAATATCCATGCGTTTTCAGATCTCTCCAGGTGGAAATGGTACCTGGTATGAAGCCAACCTCGATGGGGTTATGGGGGTTTGTAGAAACATCAAATATATATGTGCCTGTTCTATGGCCAACTAATGCAAACTCATGGCCATCTGGTGCCGTATAGCCCCAAACATCATTACATGTACCTAATTCAAGATGGGCAATTGGGCGAATATTATCGATCTCAACCTGCTGAGCTGCAAGATATGCTGTGAAAATGATTAGAATGAGGATGTATTTATTGGACATTGTAGATTTTATCCGCACTTTGAAAGGGAAAAACTTACATAAACTTATCTACCATGTGAATTCATTAAAGTTTCCAATTATCTGTTTATTGTTTTGTTGCCAAACCATGGCAAAAGATATCAGTATCACTGATCTACAAGTAGAGGTAAAAAAAAATGGAATTTTCTTAAAGATCCACTCTGACAAACCAATTCCGGAAAATACGGTAACGGGCTGGTTCTCTGACAATGGCTGGTTCTACGCGACAATTATGAATGCCTACATTGATACAAATTTGATAGAACGAATCAAATATTCGGCACCAGTACAAAACATTATCGTGCATAATTCAGCAGAATCTGTTCAGATATCATTGGCTGTCCCAATTATTGAAACACATGAATTCTTGTGGCCAGGTAATCCACGCGAACTTTTGGTTTCACTTCGTTTTCCGCTGGAATCCCTGAAACCAGTATTCGCTGATGCCAAACCAATTGGTAAGCCTAATGTAAACCTGGAATCTGAATTGAATTATTCCAGAATTAGGAATGCTGCTTTGCTGATCGGTGTATCATTATCTGTAGCAGGCGTTGTGGCTAGTGACGGACAAGAGGCCTTGGGCTGGGAACTGCCGACTGGCTTGGGATTACTAATTGTAACTTATATTTACGACCGCTACATTCGAATTGATAAGTAATGGGGGAGCTTTTACCTTACTATGCTCTGTTTTATGTATTGGGGCTGTTATTGATGGCTCTTTTTGTAAGGCTATATTGGAGTAAGAAAAAATATGACGATACCAAAAGAAATTTTAAGGAATAATAATAACCTTACAACGCTTGTTTTCATAATTTTTATCGTCCTTCAAAGTTGCACATCAAAGCCTGAATTAAAACCACAAGAACCAGCTCACCCGATAAATACGATTGAAACACTCCGCCAGAATCATGAATCAAAAATTTTAACGAATGATGAATATTACTTGTATATGACCTATGCAATTTTTTCACAAGAATCCTTACCAGAAAACTATAAGGGAATCGTTGGCCCTAGAGACGGCACGCCAGTAATAATGGAAGTTCAACGTGCCTATTATTCCCTGCAGCCTGAGACTCAGGATATTATTCGACAGTGGATAAGAACACTTCCCCAGAAACCAACAAAGAGGAAACCATGAAAAAAATATGTTATCTAGTTATTTTGTTATCAAGTATATCCTTAGCAAAGATACCAGACAATATGGATCAATCTGTTGAAATAGTTATTCAATCATTTTCAGGAAAGGGGCAAGTGAGATGTTTGACGCCGCATTTATTTAATGTAGCACTATACGGCAATCAGCTAGATGACGACCAGAAATCAAGGTTACAAAATGTTGGATTTCGATTTGACAGGCCGATCGTTCATCGTTCAATGGAAGATCGCGCTGAGGGCGTAGGGCTAGATCAGACACTTGATAATGGTTATTTTCGTTTTCACTATACTATTACTGGTACCCATGCTATTGCTAATGCGGATACAAATGGTAATACTATACCGGATTATATTGACAATTTGGTGACAATATTTCAGTTTGTCACAGACATGCAATTAGATAGTCTTGGTTATGCAGAACCGCCCAGCGATAGCTGGTATGCTGCTAATTCAGACAATGGTGGTTCGAATCATTATGATATATACATTAGAAACCTTGAATCCAACATGTATGGGTATGTTATGCCAGAAGCTTTTGCAAATGCTACTGGGTTTGGAAACAACGAGAATACACCAGTTACGGAATTAAATGCCCTCAATTCTTTTATGGCTATGCGCAATGATTATACTGGTTTCCCTGGCACAGAGGAAGAAAGTATAAAAGTTACGGCTACCCATGAATACCATCATGCAGTACAATCTGGCTATGATGGCTATGAGGCACAATGGTTAATGGAAGCAACAGCTGTAGAAATGGAGGAACAAGTTTATGACGAAATCAATGATTGTTATCAATATCTACTGTCCTGGTTTGCAGAACCACACAAAGCACTAGATGATCAAAGTGATCACTGGTATGGATCATTTATTTTCCCGCAATACATATTTGAACACTTGGGTGGTAGCTTAACTCTCAAAAGAATCTGGGAGAAAAGTATACTTAATGATAGTTATTACGGAGATTTCAGCCACAGGGCGATTTCTTTAGCCTTATCCAATGAGGGATCATCGTTTTCCGATGCGCTGAATAAAATGGTCATAGCAAACAGGATTATGTCTTCGAACCCTAATGCTGGATTATTTTCCTATGACGAAGCAGATACATATCCCGTAAGTGGACCAGCAACATTTCAAACTGTCACATATGGTGCAGGTACTAACCAGTCAGTTACAAGTACCAATCTTAACCGCTTTGCGAGCCAATATACACAGGTTAATACGAGTGATCCTGTGCTGGCAAACCTGACAAATAATTCAGGTCCAGCCTCAGATCTTAATATGCATGCTATAATTGCATATGCAGATAATTCTTGGACTGTTTATTCCGGTAATTCAATTAATGTTGATCCAACAGGATCAAGCAGTCTATACCTAGCTGTAGTCAGTCAGGATACGAGTGCAAACAACTGGGACTACCAAATAGAGATTACTGATGGTGAACTAGCAGTAGATAATAATGTTGTGCCTGTCTTTATATCGGTATCGCAAAATTACCCAAACCCTTTTAATCCATCTACATCCTTTGATATACAAATCCCCTTTAAACAGCAGATTAGGATTAAGGTAGTGTCAGTTACAGGTAAACGTATCGCTGAAATAGCGAACCAAACTTTACCCGCCGGTAATTGGACTTTTCGTTGGGATGGCATATCTAATTCAGGTAAGCCCGTTCCATCAGGTCAGTATTTTATTGTGATTGAAGGAGATAATTTTCAGCGCTGGCTGAAAGCAACATTATTAAAATAATTTAATCTAATAACAACATAGTAAGATCTTCTAAATGGGTTTCATAGGCTTCTACTGATTTGTCAAAACGAAGCTCATATTCTTCTTTTTTTTCAGGATTATTACGAAGATAAACCCGGCCGCCTTTTTCCTTTTCTGCAATTTTATCAATTACCACAAAAAATTTGTCTAATTGATCAAGTTTCCGATTAAGTCTCTCAACTTTGTTTAAGCGGATTCCTATTATTTCGATATAATTACCACTATCAGCTACAGCATTAACTACTTCTGAAGTGAGGTGCTTAATCTTTGGTTGTAATTCCGTCCTTCGATCAAATAATCCTTGTGAAATAAAAAACCAATCTTCCTTCTGTTTTGTAATGAAAACCAATTCCATATCCCTTTTTTCCAGTGCCTTTTCAATTTTTAAGATTGATTCTTCATAAGACAGCTTCCTTTCAATAATTGCATTATCAAGAGTAATGAACTGTTGTCTAAATGTTTTTTCTTTACCTGGAATTTTTGATTCAATTTCCAGTCGTCTACTTTTCTGCACTCGGATGATTAGCTTTTTTTCCGTCTTTGCATTAGATAAAATATTTTTATGTGCAGCTGCCATGATATCCAGGTTGGCATCAACATATTCATAAAACTGAAAATCATCCTGTCGTGACTTATTTAGTAATGGCCTCAGTATCTTTTTAGTGACCTTTAATTCTTTTGCTTTATCCTGGACCCATTCCCGATGATTGCGTACCTGTGACTCCATAGCATAGATATCACCAAATTCTCTTGAACTCGTGGGTAAATATTTACCCACTTTTTGTGCTACTTTAGAAGACGCAACTTTGGAAGAGATACTGCCTAATAAATCGCTTACAGGATTCGATCCTGAACAGCTTATGTGAAAAAACAAAAGTCCCAGAAAAAGGGACTTTTTAAAATAGAAATTCAATCTTTGGGCCAGCAAGTTAGTCAGGAACATCCAGTAAGTCATCCAGATCCCCTGATTGGTGTAAGGAAAATAAATCATCAAATCCACCGATCGAATTTTCATTGATTATTATTTGCGGTACGGTGCGACCACCTGTGAGATCATATAAGTCATTCCTGGTCATTCCAAGTTCGTCAATATTTAACTCTTCATATGACACGCCCTTATTATTTAGCAATGTCTTGGCACTGCGACAATACGGGCACCAATTGGTCATATATATTTTTATACTCATTTGATCAATAACACCTTTTGAATTTGGTTGAACTTTAATGCTTCCATGATCAAAAAATATGTCCCGGAAGCAACAGGTTGCCCAAATCTGTTCGTGCCGCTCCATTGAAGAGCGTGGGTTCCGGAATTTTTGTGTTCATGAAGTAATACCTTTACTTCCCTCCCCATAATATCATAAACGGTCATTCTTACATCTGAGGCCGTTGGCAATTGATAACGTATGGTTGTTACGGGGTTGAATGGGTTCGGATAGGCTGGCATTAATTGAAAACCTGTAGGCAGATTTTCATCTTCCGTTCCTAAAGGTGCCACGTAGTTAGTCGGTGCTTCTGTTGTGAAACGAATGGCTCGTTCCTGGGCAAGCTCTGCTGCACCGGGAGCGTAATCATTGTTAAAAACATACTGAATACCTTCATTCTTGGTGTGGTCTTCTATGCCCACTGTAGCATAATTCTTATCAGCGTCAATATCAGCGATCTCTAAATAGTGGAATTCGATCACACCATCTCCAGATTCTGTTGGCATGGCAGTTTGGTCGTATAAATGGATAGCGAATGTTTCTTCTGTTACTTCATCAAATCCATTTAAAGCTCGGGACCATTCAATGATAAAACGGTCATTTACCTCATCGTGACTGGTATAAACCCGAATGGAGTCGTTGTTGATCACTTCCAGGTCATCCCAGAATGGTGCCAGGATCGCTTTGGGTCCCAAGGCCATTGGAATAGTATAGTTATAGAAATAATCAATGTCGCATAATTCAAACGAAACCCAGCCGTTGGAGCTGATGGTTATTTCATCATAGGTCCTGCCGAAATACTGAAATTCAAAAGGCAACTGCACATTCACGTGATCATCATCATCCAGTTTGTATTCAGTGCCGCCGCTGCCGTTATAACCTGGATCCAGTTCTACCCAGTCAAATGAAGGCATTTGAGTGTAATTAGCGTCAGTGTTATCATAGGCCCAATAGCCATACCACGTAGGAGACACTGCGTCAGTTGAGGTGTGAGGATCGATACTTATGGTATGATCATTCTGATATATGGTAACTGTATCTTGATAAATTACTACGTTTAGTATCAGATCACTGCCTGTAGAAATTGAATCAGCAATTGAGCAAGAATGATCATCTAAAATAACAGTTTGTGATGTGAATGGCTCTATATCAAAATAGACTGTGCTATCGATCACAGAACAGCCCATCAAACCATTTGGATTAATAAATGTCAAAGCAACATTTTCAATTAGACTTGGAGAATAGTTCTGATATGTAAATTCAGGAATAAAATAAGAATTTGGGACTATATCATCTGGACCAAAAATAATATCTAATTGTGGTTTTATAACTGGTACAGCAAAGCTAAAGCTCCACTCTTCTGTCTGATCAACTATATTAAGTTTTATATGATCACTATCTTTTGAATTCACTCTCACCGTGATTGGTGTTGAAATTGACGCAGTATATCCTGTTTCTAACTCAGGAATTTCAAATTCTGAAGATATGATCTGAATATTTTCTGAATTATCTGTGTTTACAGTACCATTATAACTACTTGTAGAATTACCAATATTCTTAAACACAGGATAAATATCAGCAAGCTCGCCTACCTCTAAGATACCATTTCCATTACCCTCATAAATTTCATAACCTACTAAAACAAGATCATATTCATAACTTGTAACAGCTACTTCTGAATGACCTTGAATAAAACCATTTTTATTAACATAAACATCAATAATTGAAATGTCACCTAAGGTAATTGACGCATCGATTTGCCCATATGTATCCGTATTCCCTTTGAATATAATGCTGTCATTTGCCATCAAGGATACATTAGCATTCTCTATTGGACTACCATTCTCATCAAATACTAATAATTCGATAAATCCATCTCCAGCAGAACATTCTTCTGTAGTTATTGAAAATTCATGCGGTTCAGTCAAATGTATTGAAACAGAGGGATCTCCCAAAATATTATACACATGAAAATAGAATTCCTGGGCTTCTTCAGAACCATCTAGATTAGGAAATTCGCGAGTCAGACCTAATAATCCTGCATTGACCGCTGGTCCCAATTCCACAATACCATCGTCCAACATTGCATCAAACATATAGGCGTTGATAACATTATTATACTTGGTGCTGGTATGCAGATCAGATGGTCCTATTATAGCAACACCACCTTTGGGATTTGAGGGTGTTCCAGCACGAATTAATGCTTCACCCAAACATGGATCCACGTTATTTGCAAAATCATTGGAATTACAAACAAAACTGGTAAAAACTGGCGTCATCCAGCCGTTGTTTAGCCCAGCCACGTCACTGACATGAAATTCAGGATAATGCCAGCCGTTGGCATCTCCCCAGCCACGATAGTTGACGATGCCCACACCACTATTAATATAATTTTGAATCAATGCTGCCCCTTGTTGTGTAGGTGGGTAGAAAACAGTATCTACCGTAGTAAATCCCTCATCAAGCAACAGATCCTGAATCCAATAGGATGTCCATTTTGGTGTAATGGGAATGGGAACAGTATTACTATAGTTTCCAGCTACTACAAGTGCCTTATCAAGCCAATCAGGATTAGTTGCTAAAGGTTGCCGGTGATAATTGATGGTCTTGCGAATCATAACCACTAATTCAGAAACTGAATCCACTGAAAAACGGCCAATAAACACGTCGGGGAAAAAATCATCACCCAGTAAATGGGTGTATTTCTGGTCTGTAACATCATTTTCAGGACCGTAATAAAAAGACGGCATAGCGGCTACACCATCAACATCACCAATTAACAAAACATATTCTAACATTGGGTCAGCCATTAATGTTGCTGCAATGGCGCCTTTGATTTCTTCTGCTGTGATCCCTATTTCACCGAGTGTTTTTATTGAAACATCGAAACCCTGTGATCTTTTAAATGAAACAAACTCATCCAGGTGGTTTACCATATTATCAGGTGTAATGATCAAGTAAGATCCGCGCTGGGTGTTTAGTTGGCTCAAGGGTATATTGTATGTTTCAGAAATAAGATGCAGATACGCCATAGGGATCGGTCCACTTAAGATATCAGCACGATCTTTACCTCGAAATGAACTTTCGTTAGCAAATAGAAACGTCAATGAAAGTAAAATTAAGGTTTTAATAAAACGCATTTTCTTGTGAATGTTTGTTGCTCTGATATAATCTTAACGAAATACACGCCCGAACTGGTTGTGCCACTAATATTATCCAATAAATTATATCGCCAAGGTTGTCGCTGTCGATATTGAGGCCGAACTTTTTCAAAGTGTACTTCCTGGCCGAGAAGATTGTATACCAACATAGTTACGGGTTGACGGTTATTGATTAGATCTATACTGATCATGCCCGTTGATGGATTTGGATATATATTAGTTACTGAAACGGCTTCAGATTTTTGTCCTATGCCTGGCCCCTCTGTTACGATACCTAATGTGTAATCATTTCCAGCATATAACTCAATGGAATTTATATTACATCCCCTATAATTAATGGTTTCATCTCTAGTTACTTCAAGTTTTACTTTAATATTATTAAATCCATTTGTATCTGCAATCATCAACCAATGCCGTATGGGTTCTGACCAATGGTGACCAGACAACGACATTTCAGCGATGGTATTATCTGTAGAATCCATTAGGATAATTCGGAGCGAATCATAATCCCATTCAAATTCCCACTGATGATTGATCCGCAGTGCGACTACGTTCATTTCTTGAGGGAATACATATAGATCTGTTTCCAGGGTAAATATAGAATCCTGAGAGTCGGCATTTGCATAATATAATTCTTCCTGGGTGCGAATCGAGTTATCAAATGCCCAAGGCCCTATAATTGTGCTAAATGAAGAACTATCATCAACAGTTTCATCATAAATATATTGCATCCAAGATGGCTGGGGCATATTTACATCTAGTTCCATGTCTCCAGTAACGGTAATAGTACGCCGCCACGGAATGAGATAATCCCAGTAAATCGTGAATTCCCACTCTCCCTCCGGAATTGTTAGACTGTGATTTTGGTTAAAATCCATTTCCATTGTGTCAGATATGCCTTCATTTGCAATAACTAAAAATGGATTTTCATCCAAAACCACAGGAAATTGAAAGGAAGCAATTGTTATATCAACATTATGTAAGGGTAGCGGAACCAGCGTTACGTTTTGCGTCGTAGGTGAACTAGGATTAGCAGTGACAGAGAAATTTAAAGGGAAATAACCAGATTTTTCGTACCTGACCGAATATGTTCCTGGTTCCAAAATTCGGCGATAACGGCCAAATTCATCACTTTTTCGGGGTTTCTGAACACCACTATGTAGTTCATCAATTACAATTGTAGCATCTTCAAGGGGCATTCCAGTGCTACCATCAGTAACTATACCTGTAATCTGGGATGCATCGGTATTATATCCAATTGTACGATCCATTAGGAAAAGCATCGCTGGCATCAAACGATCAATAGTATCCTCAATCAAAGCGCTATCCGGCTGCAAATTCGATGTACCACATTCAATGAGATACTGAAAACAACCAGTGGCGCGGTAAAACCAGTCATGTGCTTTTCCATTTCTAGTTTGCCCATATAAAGATTGATAAGTATCTGTGCTATTCTCTTTGAGAATAAGTTCTGCAACTTGATCTCCTATGCCCTTAATAGTAGTATTATCTGGCGTCTTTTTATCTCCATCCCAACGCCATGAATTATAAACTTTTTCTGATAAACTTCCTGATCGAGAACTATGCCAGGCAATCGAGAAAACATAATCATTTTCCAGGGCCAAGTCTCGCACAGCCCTTATTTCAGGCTCAGACCAGGGTGCTGTCCCCCGATAATAATCGTAATGCGCAGCATAATCACTGGGGTCAGGTTCCATGAACGTATCACCAAAAACCCAATTAAAATCAAAATTCCGGTTTAAATCGACGCCATCAATGTCCTCACCAATAGCGGGATCGTAATCAAAATAATTATTTGGCCATGGCCCTTCCGGCGAAAAATCTTTTTTATTCTTCCTGAAACTCACATCAAGTCCATCATGAACAACATTCAATCCCTCTGGATTAAGGGTCGGAATTATCCAGGTTTCAAGATTTTGTTTTAATATGTCCATATGCTGTAGTTCTGCTGGGGGCGGATCAAGCATTTCAGTGATCAGTTTTAATACGGCCTCAACGCCCAAAATTTCTTCAGCATGTATTTGACCAATAAATAATACCCGTGGTTCATCTTCTTTAATTTCAGCATTATATGATATCTTCACCGCAAAAATGGGTAACTGCTCTTGGCTACTATATCCAATAGTATCAACCCGGTATATTGAATTAAAGTCAGATATCTGATCGAGAGAATCAAGAAATTCCTGAATTTCAGGAAATGTATGATAGCGTGAATCCAATGCCTGCGCATTATTTAAAACAAAACAAGTGCACATTAATGCTACTGTTTTACCTATAGCTTTCATGATGAACCAGCAGCAGTAAGATTATTTTATGTAGGTAATTTTTCTAATTGATTGAAATTCACCTGCAGTCACATTTATCAAATAAAGGCCACTAGATACATCCTGCTGCAACAGATCTTTTCCATTCCAAGTAAATGAATGGACGCCTTGACTAAGAGGTAAAAGTTTCTCTTGATAAACAATCTGTCCCAGCATATTGAAAATAGCAATATCTACTGGCTGCAATGACGGGATAGCAATATCTATCTTTACTGTTCCATTGAACGGATTTGGATAAGCATTTCCTATATAATATTGATCGGGCATTAGGGCTGATGGATCAGCAGTCATTGCATCAGCTACCTGAATCGCCTGTCCATAGAGGTTAACCAAATCAGCCTTTCCCGAACTGCGCATATCCTCCCAGTGCACAAACCATTTATTATCTATTTCACTTCCATCGGTGTACAGAAGTGAAATTTGTGGTTTCTTTTGATCATGGTATTCTTGACATAGAATAACACCCGCTGTAGAATATTTTAGGCCATCTGCATAATGCGCAACCTGCGCATAAATATCTAGGCCACCGGCCAATACTGGATCTTCATTCTCAAATCCTCTCTCATCTTCCCAAACAATAAGGTAATAGCCTTCATTTACCCGTTTGACTGCTGGTGACTGCTGGTATAGATCATTATCACAAATAAAAATATTATCACCATAAAGACTATTATTGGACAAGTCTAGAAACTGACCAACAATATCTAGATCGTTTCCATTTTGAAAATCCTCCCAGACTACAAAGGCCGTCTGGCTCAGTTCATCTACAGCAAGCTCTAAGTTGATTTGGTCATTCTCTGCAGTTGTCAAAAGTAATCCACCTGTCCACTGCAACGATCCATCCCAATGAATTATATTCGCCTTTATATTTTTATTAAAATTATAAAATTCCTCCCAAGCTACAAGTATTCCATCAGCAGAGGCACTGATACTGCCCTTGAGTTTTTCCGGGTCCCCCGTAGATGATAGCGTATAACCATCACTAGGCCAGCTATCTGCTATTTCACCGGCCAGGGTAAATTTCTGATATTTAAGAGAGCCAGCACCCCAAATATCGTCCACCCATACTAAAATGAAAGCCCCATCAGGTGTTGAATAAATGCCCTCAACATAATTATCCACCCAAGAACCATCCCTTAAGGTCACACCAGAAGAATCAAGTTGAGGTAGACCATCCAAATCGTAACGTTGATAGAATAAATCAAAATCTATTTCATCGCGGATCTCTGACCAAACAACACCGATTCCATCTGGCGTCTCAAATAAATGGACCTTTCGTTGGTCAGCAGGACCTTGATAAACTATCTGCCCACCACTGGGCCATTGCATCTGATATTCAAGATCAAACTTGTTAATACGAACTAACTTTGCTCCACTTGAGGCATCAAAGGCAGCTGTAAAAAGGAAATCATGGGCTAATAATGTTACCGGTTCATTTTCCAACTGGAATGTATAACTGTCAAACTCAGTTAACATTAAGCCATTTTGTAACCCCGGATCTGGACCGCTACCATCAAGAGTTCTGCCAAAAACTTTTTTTCCATCCCGGGCATCAATCCAAGTTAAGATAACATCACCACCTGAATACATGGGTTTAGTGTATTCTATATCACCATCCAGTCCGGGCATAGCTATTAGACCATTTGTATCAAAATTTGCTGTTGAGCCATCAGTTTTCTGTACTTTCAGATCGATACTGCCATTTCCCTGATCCGAGAATACCACGAATGCACCGTTACCATCATCAACTAGCACATTGGGCATAGACTGATAACCGGTCGCATCAGAAATGAATAATGCGTCATCCAAGAGTAACGTACCATCCGACTCTATCTTCTGATACATGATATCCACATTAGGAAATGTACCACGCTCCCAATAGACGAAAACTTCTCCTGAGGATCCTGCTGAAAACCGGGCATGGTGGTCATCACCACTTGGGTCTAACTGTACACCATTGTCATCCCAAACTATGTCACCGCCATCTGTAATTCTCTGAAAGAAATGATTGCCATCTGTGGGATCTGATCTATAATCGATCCACTGGATGAAAATATCCCCTAAACTATTCCGCTTAACCCTGGGGCTTACCTTCGGAGACTCAAAATTACACAATTGAACTGCGTCAGTAAATACTAACCCGGTACTAGTCAAAAGATTGTAGAAAATATCGGTGTTTTCTGTGCCGGATTGCCAAATAATAAATGAAGTGTCGTTTGTCATATATGTGGTTCTAGGTGTGGTTTCAAGATCAGAAGTGGCGGCAACCGCTAAGCCATCATCAGCAAAGAGTTTATCCATATCCATGTTCAGTTTTTGGCAGTAAATATCATTTCCAGATCCACTGCGTGTATCAGACCAGATAATCGTGGCTTCGTTATTACCAGCATATTCAAGACTTTTGGCGCCTTGAGTACCATTCATTTCAATAATGGCTATCCCACTGGCCAAAGCAACAACCTGGTGATCCGAAGAAACATGGGTTCCATAAATATCATCATCGAGGAAATTTCGTTTATCCTGCCAGGCCACATAGACTCCACCTAAGCTGTCCGTACACATGTTAATACTTAAATGCCTACCATCTATCCGTGCCAGTGCAACTCCATCATTATCCATAAGTCGATTTCCTGCATTATCAACATGCTGAATGAAAATGTCACCTTCTTCATCAAACCGATAGTCTACCCAGGCAATGAATGCACCACCATCACCATCAGTAATTGCAACAGGATCCTCTTGCCGGCCGGGCAAATTAGTAACATCGCTACCCCCCGTTCCCCACAATAAGGCCCCAGAGGAATCTACTTTTTGAGCAAATATATTTCGGCTGCCATAGCGTGTATCTGACCAAACGAAAATCATACTTCCAGGTTCACCAGGACACACCGTCCGCTGCCATTCAATGTGGACCCCTTGGCGAATTGGAAGGCCATTGGGATCCCAAGACATATCTTGCGCTTTTAATAAAATAACAATCATAAAGGCGGCTAGATAATCTTTTCTCATCTTCATTCCTTATTCATCAATTTCAAAAATTTGTAATCCTTCGCGTGTGGCGGCAAAAAGATAACCACCTGAAAATTCTGCATGGTAGACATAACCAATATCATGAATTCCCCTAGCACTGATGGCTGTATTACCATCAGGTTCATATAGGGCAAGTCCATTACTGGCACATG
>Ga0257111_1000511_pt1 | contig 16068 bp, 19 predicted proteins | sample LP_taG_6_FD_191567 | JGI IMG/M metagenome (GOLD analysis project Ga0257111, IMG submission 191567) | Marine microbial communities from Northeast Subartic Pacific Ocean, Canada - LP_J_2015_P26_500m | ecosystem: Environmental > Aquatic > Marine > Oceanic | place: Canada: Northeast Subartic Pacific...
AGTCAGGACCAGCTGTATCTTCCACAGCAAAAGGATCGCTTGAGTGTGTAGATAAGTCACCAGAAGGAGCACCAGAAAATTCAGTGTTCGCTTCATCGAATAACGCTTCGTCACCAGTTTGGCTAGTGTAACGAGATTTCATTGCAAAGATCAGACCAGTTGGTCCAGTCATTGGCTGTACGCCAACAAGATCAAATGCAAGGAGGTTAGGAGTAGCACGTCTCACTAATGAGATAAGTACTGGATCCCAAGTATCAATGTTACCCGCACCCGCAGTTGAACTAGATGCGCCCATAGCGTTTGCAGCAGTTTCATGCAAAGCACCAATGTGTGCACGCTCTTCAGCGAAAGCTTTTTCTTGGTTCTCAAGAACAACCGCAGTTACTCTGCGTTTGTGCTGATCAGTTATACTGCCAGCTTCTTCAGAATCAAGTACAGGGGCCCATTTTTCCTGTAGTATTTGTTGATTAATTTCCATTTTTAATTCTCCTAAATATGGATTATTTACGCGAAAGTGCGCTAAGATATGACTTCATTTGATCAGAAATATCTTGGTCTTGTGTATCCTCAGTAATTGCATCTACATCTTTTGCATCTACCGCGGCATCTTTGTTAAGGTAAGATTCCTTAATTGTTGCTACCTTTTTAGCAAAGTCTTCATTAGAGTCGGCTTCAATACCTTCAACTAATTCAGATAATTTTGCAGTTTCAGTTGCAGCTAAACCTTTACATGCTTCACTAACTATTTCTTTTCTTTCAAAAGTTTTAACTTTCTCAGAAAGTTCCATAGCACGAGCAGTAGCATCATTCAACTGAGCTTTAGCATCTTTAGCTTCTTCAGACAGAGAATCTAAGATATCTCCAGCGTCCGTAGGAACATTGATGTGGTGCTCGGCAAATAATGTACCAAGTGATTCAATAAATGATTCAGTGATTTCAGACTTCAAAGAATGCTCAATTGCAACTTCGTTATCTGTCATCCAGTTTTCAACGACATACGTTAAGTACCCGTCTACTTTATCAACTAAATCTTCTTTAATAGCTTCAACTTCACCAGCCAAATCAGATGCATAACGCTCTTCTAATTTTGCTGTTTCAGCGTTGACTTTTGATGTAAGTGCTGCTTCAAAAATAGTAGCCGCTTTATCTTTAAAGCCTTCAGACAATGTGTCCTCGTCCTTAACTAATGCTTCCACGTCTTCTTTGAATTTACCTTTACCTTTTGACTCAACGGTATCACCTTCAGTACCATCATCCGACTTGACTTTCTTTTTCTTAGCCGGTGCTTTACCTTCAGTGTCCTTCTCGTCATCATCTACGACTTCAGTCTTAGCTTTTTTACTTTCTTTCTTAGCTTTGCCTTCTTTCTTAGATGCTTTAGTATTTTCTACTTCACCTTCATCTTCGTCGCCTTCTTCTTCGTCGCCCTCTTCTTCTTCATCGTCTTCAACCTTAGCTTTCGCTTTAGCTTTTTCCGCTGCTTCAAAGATTGCGTCAAGGCCTTCTTTAGACATTTCTGTCAAAGAAGCTTGTATTGCTGATACTGTACGAGCTGCTGTTAGAGGTGCTTCGGGGATATCTAAATCCGCTTCAGCTTCTACTTGCGTATCCTCAACAATAACCTCATCTACTGTTTCATCAATACTTTCGTCTTTAATAACTTCAGACATTGTATTCTCCTATAGAGATTATAGTTTAGAGAGGAAATGCTCAAAACCTGCAGACTGTTGCTCTTCCGAGTAACTCTCTTTAATAGGCTCTTTCACTTCTGTCTCACCTTTTTCAATTGTCATAGTATAATGACCAGGTCTATCCATCTCGTAAGATACTCCTTCCATAATGCCATTTACATAAGCATTAGGGGCAGAAGGATCTTGTACGATATCGATAGTGTTAAGTAGAAAATCATCCTTAACATAATTAACCCCGTCTTTCATACTAAGACTTCCCATACCACGACTAGACACTCCAAGTTGTACGCCACCCTCGACCAAACCTTTTACAATCTGACCCATAGGGGTATCCAAAATAAGTGCTTTTCCCATCACATTATTACCATCCCAACTAAGTTCGGTAATTCTGTGAGAAACTTTATCCAAATTAATGGAAGGGCCATCAGGGTGATTCAATTCACCAACTGCACGACCTGTAATAACTTGCTCATTGACAAATTTGTCAACGGCCTGTGTAAGAACTTCACGCGTATATATACGACCGTTTTTGTTCTTGTTTTCTGCTTGCATAAACACACCTTCTAAGAAAGTACTTTTCTTACCGGTTTTTTTATTCTCTTCAATAGAAAAACCAAGTTGGTGTTGAATATATTCCGTAATTAACTTCATTTAAGCTCCCATTAAATTGAGGAAATCCTTTAATCCATCTTCAGCGCTTTTCAAATCTTTAAATTTGTCAAGCTTAATTCCATCAATATATAGATTGAATTTGTTTGTTATGACTGCAGATGTTTTCTTTTTCTTTCCAAGTTTGGTTAATTCCTTGGCTACCTTTTCACCCGACGGGAGCTTTAATTTAGCTTCAATTACTTCATTGAATGATTCCTTAAACGTCAGCATCTGTTGCAACTTCTCCCTCTGGTGTCTCCACCGCAGGTTCTTCTACTGCTGGAGCATCTTTCGTCGCTCCATACATTTTAGAAGCAACTTCTTGTTTATGATTATTCAATGCGCTTAATATTTTATCTTGCATAATACTATTAAAAGTATTGTTGCTCTTCTGCGCATCGCCCGTTTTTATATTGTCAATTAATGTTCTTGTGCTCATAATATCTCTGTATAGTATTTATAAAAATGTTTATTTCCAGTAAACTTTATGTATACTTATTGTTTATATAGGTGCATTTGATAAATCTGGATTAATATCACCTGGTTCGATAGGATCTTTCTTGTTATCCTTCGCTATTTGTTTAATCATCTCATCATCCAATTTCAGAATATTGCGGCGGACCCAGTCTTTAGACCAGAACATACCTATATATTCGTCCATCATTTGAAGAGTTTCTATACGTTCTTTAAGGATTTCAGTATCTTTAAGTTCAGCATAGTAATTATCTCTAGAATACTCAACAACAATGTCTTCACGGATGTTTACCCAGTCGCTTGGCACTATAATCTTTTTAAGGATCAATTGTCTCTTAAGCGCTTCATAGAATAATGTTGAGAATTTACCACGGCAACGATCTATAAACTTTTGAAATTTAAGTTCATCACGAGTGATTTCTGAGGAACGACCAACAGAAAATGCATCTGCTTCTGTTAATCGTGACATAGGAATATTTAAAGCCCTATATAATTTGTTTTGGAAGTATTGTATATCTTCAATCTCACCAAGGTTTGAACCACCTGGAAGAGTATCGATTTCTGTACCACGGCCACCTTCTCTACGTGGCAACCAAAAGTCTTCCATGACATTACGATGGATCTTTTCATCTTTTATATTACCGGTAGAAGGATCATATACAACCTTATTACGATACTTATTCATCGTGTTATTAAGGTATTCTTCAGCCTTACCCTTAGGTAGATTACCTACATCAATATAGAATATTCTACGTTCAGGTGCTCTTGATATACGATAGATGACAAGTGAGTCTTCCATCATACTTAATTGGTTTAAAGGTTTAAGGGCTTTATTTAAGTAGCCAATAACCTTATTGCGTTCTTCGTTTAACATTCCTGAATTAACTTGAATGATGGCATCAGGATTAATACGTAAGCCTTCTGCGTTATTAATTAATACATCATCTTGATAGAGGTAATATTCTTGGCCTTCTTTTTCAAGTTCAGCACCGGTCTTAGGGTCTTTAACCTTTTCGACTTCTTTAATCTTACGAATCTTTGTTGGATCTATTTGTCTTAGTTCTAATATACCAGCATCAGGCTTAGATTCATTGATAATAACATGATAAAATAAACGTCCATCTACATACCAACGTCTAAATGTATCGTATGCTGACATAGAGAAGTTAGTTAAGTTTAGAATTCTATCGAATTCTTCCATGATTAGATCTTTAACATTGTCTGCTTGATCTAAGTTATCAAGATTTAATTTAACAATAATGCCGTTCTCATCTGTGATTGCTTCATTACATATATCTTCAATCGCCATATCCACTTCAGGATATGAAGCTACCGAACGGTACTTCATTATTAATAGTTTATCTGACTCGAACTTATCTCCACTAAGATCCATGTATTGACCAAAGTGTCCACCAGTTGGGGAAATTTCGTACGCGCCATCCTCATTCTCGGTTGCGAATGATAAAGGTTTTTTCTTATCTTCTATTGCCTTTCGTTTAAACTCAAAGCCAAATAGTGTTACACCGTTATTTTCTGCCATATATTCCTGTTCCTAATCCACTCTTTCTTAAATATATTTATAACACTTAAGAAAGAGTGCCTTTCGGCACTCCTTATGTTTATCGATGATTTACGTTGTAGTATCAGACTCCCAATATTGAACTTGCAGTTCAACAGTGAATTCTTCAATAACATTTTCTGAATCATACGAAAGTTCAATCGCACCCAAAGTAGTTGGGAAACAACCTCTGATATCGTATTTTTTAATACTAGTACCAGCTTTATCTAGTTGTTCAACGACCATGTCAGCCATATAACTATCTGGCTTGATTATACCAGTATTGTTATTATGACCATTAATCATGTTCATCCAATCTTCATATGCATTTCGTACATCAAAGTCATTGTCATTAATGACCGTGATCGTCCATGGTTCAAATGTTCTATCACCAGCTATCTGTAACGTACGACCCCTAAATGGAACTGGAATAGGAGCAATAGTACTTGCTGGCAACGATGCCATCTTTGTCATGTATGACGCCTTCGTTGAGTTTGGCTTTATAATTAAACCGGGGAAGTTCTGTGTGACCTGAAATAAATTAGGTCTTGCACCGCCACCAATTAATTGGCCTTTCATATCATCTACGCCTAAAATAGCCATTAGTTACCTCCTGCAATTTCAGAAAACTCTACGCCAGTTCTCGTGGCGATAAAGTTTAGTGTTATATAGTTAATAGATCTTGCAGGTTTGACATAAATATCAGCAACAAACTTATTGGTATCAATAATGTTTCCTGTGTTATTTGTGCCATCACAAACTACTTTAAAGTCCGTAATACCTCTACGACCCTTAACGTCTCTTAAAAATGGTTCAACCATGTTTCTGAATTGAGCCCTTGTAAATTCATCATTAAATTCGAATAATGATGCTTTCGATGCTGTGCTAACAGCCTTCTCTAATACGATAAACAATCTACGAACGTTAATTCTATCGAACGCTGATGGTTTAGCTTGTAGAGTTTTGTCACCAAATAACACTGTACCCGCACCAGGAAATGTAACAATAGGGTTTACACCTGTCTTGTATAGAGCATCTCTATCTGCCTGATTAGGATTATATGCTAGTTTAGTAACGTTACGAACATTACCACGTGTAAAACCTGCCGGTGAGAACCAAGCATCAGCAACTAAGTCGGCGTTAGCCGTTAGTCCTGCTGTTGATCCAGCCGCACAAATCCAACGATATACATCATTGTACTTGTCATACACATATAGAGAACTTGAATCTGCAAAGCCATAAGACGTTGAAGTACACAATGTTCTCCATGCTGCTATTGCTGTTAAAGCCGCAGCTGCTGTTACATTTACTGTTGCCGCTCTCTCTGGTGAGACAAAGCCAACCGCATCTTTTCTTGCTGCACATAAAGCTGTAATATAATTACTTAGTGTAATATTATCAGTCGCGCTCAGTGAAGAGTTTGATTGAAACATTAAGCTCATGTCCATTGTTTCTGCATCGGCGAAATATGCAAGAGCTGTAGTAGTCTCACCTACAGTTAGTACATTATCATCAATACCACCACTTAAGGCAATATAAAATGATGCAACATTTGTAAATGCATTACTAGTTGCTGATTCACCTGCATCTGTTAAAGCTGCTGGGTGATTACCGATATAGACCCATTCTGACTGGGAATTAACGACATCTTTATAGTATAAAGATTCTCCGCTAGTGCCCTTAACATCACTTGCTTGCGATAGATAAGTAAACTTTTCAAGTACGGTACCTTCTGTACCAGTAATTGTTCCGTTTGTATCATAAACAAATATGTGTATTTCATCATTAGAACCGCCTACCGCTGCTGCTCCTGCTGATGTTCCAGCTATACTTTCAACATGTGTTGCTTGCCATGCTGTTAGTGCTTGTGTTGCTGTCGCGACGGATACACCCACCGCGTTACCTGTAACACCAGGGTATCGGGCTTGCGTCCAGTCTCCTGCTGCAGGTGTTTGACCGTCAAATACGGTCTTGTTTTGTGATAGAATACCAGTACCTGATGCCGTGGCATTTAGTGCTGATGCTCCTACAGCTCTGACAACCTTTAAAGCGCTGCCATAACTTAGAAATTGGGCTGCCGTGAGAACACTTTCAAAAGTATTCGCATCTGGCTTTCCAAACGTTTCGATCAGTTGTGTTTCCGATGATACAGTGACAACTTCATTAACAACTCCCCAGGCAAAACTTCCAGCCATGGCTCCTGATGTTGTTGATACTGACGGTACTACATTGGTCAAATCGATTTCTTTTACCTGTACTCCAGGCGAAACTAGATTAGCCATCTAAACTCCTTCATGTTATTGATAAGATTATTCATAATAAGGATTTTCTCAATATACTTATTTATACTACTTAAGCTTTCCATATTTGCCAACCCTTCCCAAATGGGTGGTCATCATCATTTTGCTGTGGTATAATACCTACTGGTATGACTTCATCTTCTAATTGTTTAACTTTTTCCTTGTATAACATTTGTTTCATATCTACATCGGTCGATTCTGCAAAGAAAGGAGTAGATGTGAACCATCCAAACAGTACTAAATTCATCATGAGGTCGTCATTTGAATTATGATCTGCTTGGTAAGATGATCCTTTTGCTACAAATGTACTCATCTCTCTAATTGTTTCTTCGTCTTTTATTGCTAATTTCTTTTGCTGCATAATATCTCTTATATTAGAACAGCCAATTCTTTTAATTTTAGCAGTCATATTTACACCAATAGCATTCGCTTTAATCATAGACTCTACGAATACGTTCTCATATTCTAATTCATAGTATAAACCATTACATACTACTTGTCCTGCATCGTTAGATTCAACCACAACATAACACTCATTATAATGTGTAGCATACTTGTATATCATGTCAGGAAGTAATAAAGGGCTTATCATGTTATCACGGTACGTACACACCTGCACAAAGGGGTTACATGAGACATCTATGACTGTAAATGTAGAATAGTCTTGACCTCTTCCTCTAGATACGTCAACAAACATTAAATAATTATGGCCTTCCTCTGGTTGATTCCATATCTTTACATTATTAAGCATTTCTATAGGATTCATAGCTCTTAGTGCTAATAAGATATCTGCAGATATTAATGTATTACCTGTACCATGGAATGAGTTGCCAAACTCTTGGTCAAACTGAAGTTCAGATGTATTCTCAATAGTCATCTTCCTCCATTTCTCATCTCTTCCAGGTACATCCCACCAATCTATACGCGTGGCATCAAATTCATTTGTTCCTTGAAGAGCTCCTTCATATAGTTTATGGAACATATTACCTATACCATTGGCTGTAGATGTGATAATGATCTTAGATGTTTTACCTGATGAGATAACCGGATAGGTTGATGTATAAAACTCAGCGGCGTTATCTACAAATGCGAACTCGTCAAGGTATACAAGGTTAAGTGACATACCACGAATAGAGCTTGATGATGTTGCTGCTGCGATAATTCTACTATTATTTGAAAAGCCTATGGACTTCTTATTGAGTGTATTACAACCAGGTTGTAAAAAGAATGGCAGATTTTCTAACATAAGAGTAATCCTACCAAGCATTTCTCTAGCAATAGCTTCCTTATTCGCTAGGATACCTACAACTTGTTCACCTTTAAAGATAGCATACCATAGAAGATACGCGACCACAGCAATGGATTTACCACTCTGACGACATGCCAGAACGATATTAAATCGATTGGCAGTAAATGTATCAAACATTTTCTCTTGATATGGGTATAGGTTAAAGGGTATTAAGCCTTTATCGAGGTGGATTACTTTACAATATTGTTTTGCAAAATACTTAGGGTTCTTTAAACACTTTGAGTATTCTAGTAATTCCTCTTTAGTCCATGGGTGTTCTACATCAGCACCCCTAACATTAGGATTGCCTAAGTAGTTACTCTCTATCATCTATCAAATAAGTCCGGTTCGTGTTCTATTACCTTTTCATCGCGTAGCATCTTCTGTAGCTCAGCTGTTGAGCCAATAAAAACATTGTTGTTTGTTCCAGTAAGAGCAGGAGTATCATCTTTATCTTGTTCCTTTTTACTCTTATGGAGTTTAAGAATCTTCTCGCCTATCTCAGCATTATTTTTAATTAACTGACCAAGTACTTCGAATGCTCTTGGGTGTTCTGACTCGCGAGCAAGGTCAAGCATTAATTCTATTGCTTCATCACCTTGCTCCGCTAAGTCATAAAATTGTTTCCTGACTTTCTGATAGTCGGAATCAGTTTTAGTGTTCGTGCCAGTCGATATGGGCTTCTGGGTTTTCATCTCCATGCTCATGGTCGTCTTCGTGTTCCTGTGGGTTCTCATAATCTGTATTCCATAATTCTACTACTCCATACTTTGTACGGCTATCATCTTTATTACCGCCTTCATATGGTATAGCAAATTTCTCTTCAATAAGAGTTTGGTTAGCATCTTTGCCATTTATCTCAATCGTACCAAGTACTCTTCCGAATTTACCTTTCTCCATATCTTCTGTAACTAAAGTAAACTCTCCATTTGTTTCTGCTAATAATTCTATTAGTCTATGCTTTGCAGCTAATCCCCAAGATTTCTCTTGCAAATTTCTTGTCCTACTCTCAGGTGTATCTATACCCATTAAACGGATGCGATCCCTCATGAATACTGAAAAACCTAATTCTATATCTGCGTCAATGGTATCACCATCAACCACTCTTACTAGTTGTGCGTTAAATCTGAACATTGTATTCTCCTCTATACGTCAGTGTCAAAAAAGTTAATCGTTTCAGTGTATGGTTCTTTAAAACCACCAGCACCATCGCTAGTAGTAGTACCATCCACCGATTGTTGCTCAAATTTATGAGTTGTCGGATCAACATTCTCTGAATAATCAACTTCTGTTTGGAGAATTTGTTTGCTCTTTCCTATACCCCTATAATAACGAATACGAGTTCCGAACTGTAATGTATATATTATAGCTCTTCTCGTAACTAAATCACCCTCATAATCATCATTTAAGGTGACACTCTCTAAAACTATAGGAGTGTCGGTTGTGATATCCATACTTGGAATATCTTTTATTGTTACTGTGTATTCCGGTTGGAACATTGGCAGTATCTGTTCTAATAGCTGCAACCCTTCATCTTGTGTTGCAGACATAATATTTAATTCGAATCCAACTTTATAAACAGCGGGAGCTCCTAATTTATTAAGTTGTAATGTGTCCCCTGTTATAACCTTTGTATAATTCTTATGTTTAGACACACGTGCATTTGCATCATATTCCATACTTGAGATTTCAAATGATATACGAGGTAATGTCATAGCAAGCTTAGGATCACTTGTTTGTTCCGCCATTCTCGCCAATACTTTTTGACGTGGAGCATAAGCTAAAGGAACTTTAATTTTTTTTAATACTTTACCACTAGAATCTGTTTTATGAACTTCTAAGTCATTGAACATAGAGCCAAATACAGACACCATCCTACGGGTTGACTGATTGTACCAATGATTCTCAAACATTATGGATCTCCAAACGGATTAGATTCACTAAAGTCTATAACATCATCACCAACAAATTCGAACTCATCATTATCGGCATATGGATCTCTGTTATATTCAGTCTTAGTGGTGCCAGTTAAGTCAACCATAATTTCCCTTGAGCTACCAGATGTTTGACCAACAAGTAAGCGTGTAGCATGTACTGCATGTTGCATAAAGGTTCCATCTCCGTTTGTTGATTGGTGTGGCGATACAATTGTTACTGTATAAGTTTCTGTATCAACGGCTTCATATCCGGCAATCTTACCAATTATATTAATATTAGTACCACCATCATCGGTAGAACCGGTATATTGATGCACATACTCACCAATCTCAAAGTGATTAGTGTTGGCCGTAGCTCTAGTTGTGTATGAATAAGCACTAGCATATAGTAATTCTATATTATCAATCTCTGGCATACCAGTATCAAAATTCTGATCATTGTATTCAAACAATTCAGCAGTAAGAGTATAGGTAGGAAGATCTGCTAATTGATAGAAAGGATTCTTAGGTTCAACATATTTGATTTCAAATATTCTATCAGTCATTGGCATGTATATAAGATCACCTTCACCAGGTTTACTGAGTGATTGATGACCTAAATCACTAGCAAGATTCATACCTACAACATGATCCCAGCGTTTCGCAGGGATTACAAAGTTACCTTGGTCACGAATCTCTAATCCAAATTTACTTAATAGATTACCATCGCCTTCAAATCCTTCGACGTTTTCTATAAAGCATTCTATTGGAAATGCATGACGATATTGATTGAGTGTTTCGTTTAATAATGCATCTTCATATATTTGTTCTCGCGGGATGTATACTACATCTTGACCAAACATTTTAATGCTTTCAAGTACTAAGTCTTCGTAGAGGTCCTGCTCCGATCGTACAGCACCATTAAAATATACACTAGTCGCCATTTATTATCCCATTATGAAGTTGTCAGGCATCATCCATGTCAACCTACATTCTTCTTCTAATCGTTGAAGTTCCTCTATTGCATCATCAAACATTTGACGGCCATTCATTGTTATACCCCCTGGTAATTGAAAGCCCTCAAACTTCATCATGTTCGCTCCCCATTGTCGTTTAATTAATGCGGTAAGATATTTCTTTAAATATAAATCATTAAATACATCTGTGTAAGTTGTTGGATCTATAATACTAAATACTTCTAATACAATAAAATCTCCAGCAACTAATTCGCCATAGCCTTCATCCATATGAACTCTGTTTATATGTCTACTAAAACGTATATGCTCTTCTGAATTTAAGGTATGATCTATTAAAGATAATTTTTGTTGTGACATTTCGAATTCTTGTAGCTGAGTACTTAATCCTTGTAACATAAAGACGTCATTCATACGCATATGATAACCCATATCAAATAATGAACTACCTGACTTACCATTAATTGCTAACATGCGTACAATATTTGTAATACCATCAGCCACAGTAATATAATTATTTGTTATATCGTCAGCAACTAACTCATGTTTTAAATATTCACGTATAACACCATCCGAATGAAACTCTTGATAGAACTGTAAAGCGTCATCAGTACGATCTTCTATCTGATCTTCATCTACATTGATTTCAATTACAGGTGCACCTAAGCTTCTTAAGCAGTAGTCTTGTAATGTGTCTCTTGAATTTGGTACAGCCATATCAATTCCTTATCTATATGTACTTATTTATATAATTACGCAGCTCACTTAGTGCAATTTAAAGAACAGGGCTATCCTTGTTTGAGTCTTATTGTCGCTTGCTTTAGTGTGATGATTGTCTTCATAGATCTCGATAGCCGCTGTAACGGCATCCTGACCGCCCTTGGCTAACTGTACGAAGTTATAATCCTTAGATGTCTTACTATGAAGATGAACAAATGCTAAGGCTAACATCTGATCATATGTTAATTCGCTTAAATGTTTCTCATGGTCATACATTGGTTTTACCATTGATGCAATAATACTACCTGTCACTGTCTCTATTAATGATTCTAATTTCGTAAGCCAAATAGGATATTCCATCTTAGTACCACCAAGATATTTACTATTCTTATATCCATATGGTTCCCAATCCCTTCTACCTAAAATACTACGTGAATTAAATTTCTCAATATGATATCTGTAACGAGTCAAAGCTGTTTTAACACTAGGCTCTGTGAATTGTACATAGCCATAAGCTGAACTATCATCATTCGCTGCAGTCTTTATCCAATCAGATTCTAATCCAACTAACTCATCCATAAACCAAAGTACATTAGCAGCAAAGGTATCATATTCAAATGCATCAACTGCTTCTTTTGTTAGTCCATGAGTATATCCAGCACTACCTCTTTGGAATCTTAATATTTCATCATATACCATCATAGTAGCCTCAGTCATAAATGACCCGGAAATTTCTGTTAGATTGGATTTAGCAGCATAGTCTGCAACAGTTGATACTGGATTTGTTGTTGCTGCCGTAGGTAATGTGAGTAATGCCATAATTATAAAGAGGCCTAGTTTATTTCTTTCGGGTCGGCGTGTTTCTTCTTTGATTGACTTGATCTGCCGGAATACCCATTTTAGCTGCGTCACCATATTTTTTCATTGTCTTCAATAAGTAAGCTTGTTTCCTAGCACGTCTTTGAGCAGGTGATACAGCCTCGTGACTGCATTCACCTTCGTGATCTTCACCACACTTGGCGCAAAGTTCTTCAATATACTGCTTTAGCTTTTTCATTAAGCGCCGGTTCTCTTTATAACCGATAAAGTCTTTTTCTTTTTCTTATTGAGAGTAGTATCTGGATCTAACTTACCGCCATCTGGATTCATATCGACATGACCGTCACCTGCATTATTAGCTATATCTTCACCGAAAAGCTTTTTATTACCATCACGAATAATTTCTTCTATATCACCGTCATATGCATAGTTCGCGTCTATAGAAGCCATAGCTTTCTTAGCACTACCTTTAGCAGCTTTGATCTGTGCCGCTTCACGTTTTTTCTTTGCTTCAGCTCTCCTCTTCATGGCTTCTTTAAACCCGATCGTTCTACGATCAACACTAACTGCTTCAGTTTTCATACCCATATCAGCTAAGAATTTATGAACATCATCGCCTTTACCCCAAACTGATATATCACCATCACGGTCATTACGTATAGTAACTTTATGCTTTGACATAAGCTTATCAACTTTGCCTGACCATTCAACATGGCGACCGTTCATTGAAACACCATCTAACTTGTCAGCTGTAGTAATGTGCATAGCTTTATTATTATTGCCTTTAAGTTTCTTATGCATGAATTCTTTATCATGTTTTAATTCACCTTTAGACATTGCTTCATTAACATCTTCATGGCGAATAGCTAATTTAACTTGAGCTACTTCTTTATCAGTAAGAGATACTCCAGCAATATCATCAACTACAGCATCAATTTCTTTAGGGTCTGTAGTACGATTTCTATGAATATCTTTCATGACTAAAGCCATAATAATTTGTGATGGCTTATTTAAGACTTTACGATAACGATTTGCTTCACTAACTGATTCACCTTTTAAACCAAGACCCATTTGTTTATATTCATCTGCGTCATAGTCATAGTTCCAGTCTTTCATCCAACCTCTAATATTTTCTTTCTTACCAACAACTTTTGCGAAATGATCGACATCAACACCACCTGGTCCCTTCATGCTCATCGGTGTAACTTTTAATTTCCACTTCTTCACCAATTTGTCATGTTTTCTTTTATTCCATCCATAACTGTCCCAATCAAATTCCACTTCAGCTGTCATCTCAGTAATATACCAAAGTCTATTAGATTCACTATGCCATTTGGAAATTTTAACTGTTGATTCATTGGCTCTCTTAAGCATATCCATTACTTTTTTATCGTCGGATAAACCTCTTTTAATCTTTTCAATCGCCTTTATTGCTGCCGCCATATCTCCAGAATTCTTTGTAGCTATGGCTTGGGCCTTTTTTAATTGCGCAGAGTTTGCAGCCTCCTCAATTTCATCTTCATCTGGATTTTTAGTTGTATCTGGATCTAAGTTATCAGGATCATCATATATTTCCATTAGGTCAGGCCACATATCTTCAATATCTCTTTGGTCTACACCACCATACATATCACTCATCATAAAGTCAACAATATCTTGTTTTTTACCAGAGAGCTCTGCACCATAACGAGTTAGTTTAATAGTGACTTTAAACTTCTTCTTTACATCTTTCATATATTGCTTTTCGCCACCATCATAATCTGTTGCATCAAGGTCTACACCTACATCTTTGATATTACCTTTGCCAGCTTTTACTTTTTCACCGATCATGATAGTAGTTTCTTGAACTGAATCAAAAATATCATGTCCTAAAGCTTTATCTCTGTCAGCAAAGTATTTCTTTAAATCACCTTTACTTAAATCGCTAAGTGATTTCTTACCAGCTCCAATTCCCCAGGCTTTATCTACTTTATCAACCCTTCTATAATATTCGTCTCTATCACCTTGTTTAGGTGGCTTTACTTTTTTAGCTTCATTCTTTTTATCTCCAGCCTCAGGCTTTTCATTATCGCCATCCCAGCCACTATCTAACGCATCAAAGAATTTTTTCTTCTTATCTCCTTTCAGTTCTGAAGGTGAATCTACTCCAAATTTTTTAAGAAGAGAATTGAAGAATTTTTGGTAAGCCTCCTTGCCACCAGATGCTTCTCTAATTTGCGAAAGTGTTTTCATATTTAGTCCTTTAAGTTAAAATGTGTCTCCATCATTACTTGGAGCTTTGTTAATTCGATCATAATCTCGTTATATCTTTGTGAAGCTTCCATTCTATAATCTGTATTTACTTTTACATCTTGTAGAATATTAGCTTGCGTATTCGTTATTTCTGATGCCCACCAAACCGCGGTCATAGACTGAGCAAATAATGCTACGAATAAAGCTACACCGCTATTACGTATCCAATTTGGTAACCTCGTAGACTTATGTCTCCACGATTCTAATTCTTTTTCCTGCCTTTTTAAAGCAAGATGCATACGTTCTAATTTCTTCTCAATATCGAGAAGTTCTATGTCAGCCATGTATATCTCCCTCGATATTACGTTATATAGATGTATTTATACATTACCAATTTTCAATATGAGGAATATATTCAGCCATAGCATGATCGCTAAAGTTATCCACTTTACCATGTTTTAAACCACCCCACATACCTTTCATTCTATCATTAAATCGTTCACGCCATTTAAATTTACCATCATCGTCAATAGAACCATCATGCCTTATATACATTAAATGACCATCATGCCTATAACCCATAATCCTAAGAGGTACTCTTGTGACAATATCATTATTATTTTGCCATCTATAATGATTTATTTTTAAAGCTTTAACATATGATGGCCAACCAACACGTGGTGAACCGTATGTAAATAAGCATTCAACTTCAGGGAAGTCATAATTAAGAGCACATCTACTAGCCATAATAGTAGCCATTGCAGCACCTAAACTATGTCCACAAAACCATAAAGGTTTCTTTACATTGATTATATCAACAGAAACCTCGGGCCAAAGCTCATCCACCTCAGCCTTAAAGCCACGATGTACTCGACTTACTGTTTCTGATTTGACTGGAAATGCTTTAAGATCTGCTTTGAGATCGTTGAATTCCGTAGGTTGTGTACCACGACAAGCAACTACAACATCAGTCTTATTCTCAAACCTATATGCTTGAGCTCCACCTATATCATAAAATTTTGTTTTAGTAAAACCATGTTCCTTCGCAAGCTTCTTTACATCGGCTTCATCACCGTATGCTTCAGCTGCAAGTTTAGCAAAGAGCAGACTTCTACCCTTTATATCCAAATCATTAATTGACATTACATTGCTCCCCAATCTTTATAAGCTTTCCATGCACCCCACGCTATCGCAGCGATTGCAACAAACTTAATCATTGATGTAGCAAATAATCCAACTAAACCTATTCCTATTAAACCTAAATTACTTCCCATTATACTTTCCCCTCTAAATCGATTAAACGTTCCTCTAATTCCTCAATCTTTGCAGCAATCTTTGGGTTAACTTTCTTCCATGCATCTGGGTCTTGGTTCAACCAAGTCCAACCATACTTATCTCTGAAATAATCTAATACACTATCAAATTTCGAATAGCCCCATAAACCT
>Ga0257111_1000515_pt1 | contig 16048 bp, 17 predicted proteins | sample LP_taG_6_FD_191567 | JGI IMG/M metagenome (GOLD analysis project Ga0257111, IMG submission 191567) | Marine microbial communities from Northeast Subartic Pacific Ocean, Canada - LP_J_2015_P26_500m | ecosystem: Environmental > Aquatic > Marine > Oceanic | place: Canada: Northeast Subartic Pacific...
CCCTAGGTGATTATAACATTGATGACAGAGTCAATGTTGAGGATTTGGCACAGTTTGTCTCATTCTGGATGGCTGATTCCCAACCACTGGTCCTGGGCTTGGGTCCAACAAGTGGTACCTTCCCCCATCTTGTACCGAACCTAGATGATAAATATGATTTAGATGATGGTATGACCTTTATCCGCATGTGGTCTTGGTCAGTAGACAGATTCGGATTAGAACCATCAGCTTCGCCACCTATTGGTATTGCCATGAATTGGGATAAACTTGTGGTTGATGTACCAACGGAAGCTATTGCGGGACAGGTTTATTTACGATACAATCCGCTGCAAGGCAAGGTTGACCTGAACCATGCTGGCTTTGGTAATAATAATCTCACCATGAAACGAGAAGCAATTGAGAATGGTGAGATACTCCTTGAATTTGGGTTGGTTGATCCGGATGATGATGCCCGGGTGATTTCGATCAAAACAGAAATTAATGAACCGGCAGACGCAACGGTAATATATAAATTTTTCGGGGAAGACCAATCCCTGATCGCTGCTGGAACACAGAAAATCGCCCTGGTGATCCCTACCGAATTTCGATTAATGCAAAACTATCCGAACCCCTTTAATAATACAACCATTATCCCCTATGCTGTACCAGAAGAAACATTTGTACAGTTGGAAATTTTTGACATCAATGGTCGCCATGTGGAAACACTAACATCCCAATTTCACCAACCAGGTTTTCATACATTACATTGGTCCGGTCGCAGGGCTGCTTCAGGTATTTATTTTATCAAACTTGAAGCGGCTAAAACAATTTTAACCCAAAAAATGATCCTGTTGAAATAAGCAATCTTCCCGAATTTGTATAGTAAATAAGTTGGGCTTGAATTACAATATTACAAATAGTTGCTTGCGATTATTGAAAGTAAGAGTAAGATAAAATAATAATAACTAGTGTGGGTTTAGCTTTAACAATAAGTATTGTAAGCGCTGGTCAAATAAACCTTGAAAAAATAATTATTAATTCAGTGGAATATAAATTTTCAGAAATAATTGCGGCGAAGGAATATTTTCTTTAATACGATTGTTATAAGACAAGGCAAAGCCCCTACCAACTGCCGTACCTAAACCAGCGCCAAATATAACATCACTTAAATAATGTTTATTATCATTGATTCTACTGGCTGCAACCAATGCTGCCAAACAATATGCAGCAATACCAATTTGGTCGCCATAAAGCTCGTTTACAATAGTAGCAATTGTAAAACTATGCGAAGTGTGCCCTGAAGGAAAAGACTTACAACAGCTACCATTTGGTCGTTTGCGCCCAAACCCGCGTTTCATTCCCTCCGTTACTACTACATTTGTAACCATTGCTAATGTCGCAAATTCCATTTTTTTAGACATTTCAGCTTTTTCCCCATCGTCTAATGATGTAACCAATATCGATGACAATAATATCCAGTGCCCCCAGTTGCCTCCATACATATCTCCAAAATGGGAAACATTATCAGGTAATAATCCTTTTGTTTGCGCATATGACTTCACTTGGTGATCCACTTGTGTAGCAGCTAACGCTGCCAGGGCAGCTGACCCTAGAATCAATTGATTAGACTGATTCAATAATATTTTACTAGTAGATTCCGTAAAATAACCCAATATACTATCGTCACTTCCCCCATGGATTATACCTATGATAATAAAAAGGGATATCCATCTATATCTTTGCATAAAACAATCCTTTTACTGATTTTATTTTACGACCTATGTAAGCACCAAAGGCTACCGTGCCGATCAAGTATACTATAATGATCGTATAATCTATTGGACCAAGAACCATTGTTATAGTAATCTAATAGTAAGAATTATAATTTAATTATCGGCAACTATAATAAAACTAGGTAAAAGGATGTAATGATGAAAGCATTGCTATGTAAGGAATTTTCTGCAGTTGAAAATCTCATTTGGGAAGATGTCCCAGATCCATATCCTCAGGAAGAAGAAGTTATAATTGAAATCAAAGCAGCCGCTTTGAACTTTCCGGATAACTTAATTGTTCAGGGACTTTATCAATTCAAACCACCACTGCCCTTTTCCCCTGGGTCTGAAGGCGCCGGTACGATCAGTGCTGTCGGAAAAAATGTAACAGACTATAAAGTTGGTGATCGGGTTTCATTTATGAGTGGTTGGGGTGCTTTTTGCGAAAAAATTGCTGTACATCAAAAACAGGTTATCAAAATGCCCGATACAATTACATTTGAACTAGCCGCTGCAACGCAAATAGCTTATGGCACTAGTTACCACGCATTGATTCAAAGAGGTAATTTGACAGAGAATGACGAAATCCTAATTCTAGGAGCTTCAGGCGGTGTTGGTTTAGCCGCCTTAGATATTGCTAAAGCTTTCAATGCTCGGGTTGTTGCAGGTGTTTCATCCGAAGAAAAGGCTGTGGTCTGTAGAGATTACGGTGCTGATGATGTCGTAATATATGGTACAGAAAAATTGGATAAGGAAGGACAGAAAACCCTTTCCGCTCAATTAAAAGAAAAAAGAAAAAAAGGCGGTTATGATATTATTTATGACCCCATTGGAGATTGCTACGCCGAGCCTGCACTTCGTACTATTAATTGGAAAGGTAGATATTTGGTGATCGGGTTTGCCGCAGGTGAAATACCAAAAATCCCCCTTAATCTTACTTTACTAAAGGGATGCGCAATTGTCGGCGTATTCTGGGGATCGTTTACGAGTTATGAACCACAACAAAATGTAAAGAACATCATTGAAATCGGAAAACTAATCACAATCGGAAAAATTAATCCATTCATTTCAAAATCAATTCCAATGGAATCGGCTATAGATGCCATAAAGATGATCGGAGAGCGAAAAATAGTTGGCAAAGTTGTGTTATTTATAGATTGACTATAAATAATACCCCATAATTATTGATTCATTATCGCGATCTAATTCTTGCATTCCATATTTACGATAAAAGTTAAATGCCCGGTCATTACTAGAACTCAGTTCCAAATGCACCCCGGGAATATTATTGTACCTTAAATAATCAATAAAGCGATCCATCATCAATTTCCCCTGACCTTTTCCCTGGGCTCGCGATAATAGATCAATATGCAGATGGGCTGGAAAATCTGGAAGCAATCGTTGCGACACAGGGTGAAAAAGAAGATCCGTTATTTTTTCTGTCTCGTCCCAGGTATCGGGATTACCAGTGGGCTTCTTGTAAGCAACACGAATTTTAGGCAGCCATTCACTATGCATCCATTGGTGATATGTTGGCGAGTCTAAAGCCCCCATTATGTAACCGCAGGGGCCTAGATCATCTTCCAAAATAAATACGGATTGAGGTTCAAATTCCATATAGGGGCCAACATAGATATGCCCCAATACTAATGGATCAGAAAACAAACGAGTTGCATCTTGGCCAGAATTACCGGTTTTTAGACAGATCTCATAAACTGCACTGGTATCGGCAGCTCTATAAGATCGAATAGAAAAATCAGGCATGCTCCATTGTAATACCTATTCGATGCCCAATAATTCCACTTCAAATAAAAGCGTGCTATTTGGCGGTATTTTCCCGCCTGATCCACGAGTACCGTAGCCCAATGTTGAAGGTATAGTCAATTCCCATTTAGATCCAACCTGCATTAATAGCAATGCTTCAGTCCAGCCTTTAATCACACCGGAAACAGTAAAGGATGTTGGCTGTCCGCGATCATAAGAACTATCAAATATGGTCCCATCGGCTAATGAACCCTTGTAATGCACTTTTACTTTATCAGTTGTTAATGGACTGGGCCCGTCTCCCGGTGTAATAACTTTATATTGCAAGCCACTCGGTAAAGAAACAACGCCTTCCTTTGATGCGCTTTCCGCAAGATAAGCCTCTTCTGCTACTGCTGCTTCTTGTGCTTTCCGTTGTGCTATTTCACGCTGTTTTTGCTGGAATACTTCACGAAAATTTATCAATGTTGATTGTATTTCCTCATCGGTTAAGGCGGTTTCTTTATCAGAAAATGCGTCACCCAAACCCCTAGCCATTGCATCAGGATCTATATCCATTTCCTGTAAGCGAAATGATTTTCCGATATCAACACCTACGCTATAACTCACAGTGTCCATATAATCTATCAACTGTGGTGTCTCAACTACCTTTTCGCTGGTTGTGCAAGATATAGCTATTATTAGGAAAGCTATAAAAATACTAATCTGTTTTTTCATTTAATCAGTGTTCCTTTCTAGTTCATCGTTTTCATCAGGTTTGAAACGATATTTTAATACAGTCCATACAATCAAAAAATTAAGTGCGGATGTTAGCAAAAAAGCCATTATAGCCTGGAGAGAAAAATAACCACCCGTCTGGGCAAAAAGAATATAAACTCCTACAAAAGCAATACCGAACAATACTAATGATAAAACACTGACCCCACTCGGATCATGGGTTTTCCACAGTTTTATCAATTGTATTAATGCAGCGCCAGGCAATACTATTGCAGGCATCCAGGTTAAAAATTCAATCATTATTATTCTCCAAAAGTTATTTCAAGGTTGATTGATGAAAGTAAAGGTTCCCTTGTCTGGTGGCTTTATTAATTTTGTGTCAGGTTTACAGCAGTACCGTAAACTAATAATTCAGCTGAACCTTGCATTATCATTGAAGTCTGAAAGCGTACCCCTACAATTGCATCAGCGTTTAATTCTTCTGCGCGATCCAACATGCGCTGCAGTGATTGTTCCCGGGATTCTGCCATCATACCAGTGTATTCGGTGATTTCGCCACCTACCAAACTTCTCAATCCTGCAGAAATATCTTTTCCCAAATGGCGAGCCCTGATCGTATTGCCAATGACGGTACCTAAAGTTTTAGTTATGGCGTGGCCCGCTATAGTCTCTGTTGTAACTACTATCATTTGTCTATGCCCCGAAAGGGCTCATCGTTTTTTGCCACTCGGTCTTCTTGAATAATACTATACAGCAAAATAAATACACCAATCACTACAGCCATGAGCGCAAGACCAAGAAGTGGATTATTGAACAACAGTGCCATGATCTTGCCAATAAAGACCAAAATAAACACCATAGCGCCACCAAGGATAAGGTAAATACCTGTCTGTTTCATGATGAACCTCTATTAATAATATTTTTCAACTAAAATAGTGCATTTCAACTAATCAGAAGATAAACTATTGCCCAATTAAATCATTTTAAAATATTTACTTATGTTTGACACTGATTTTTCGATTCGTTCTTTTCGTGGAGGGTACGATGATAATTTTACCTATCTGATAACCTGCATGCAAACTGGTGTGCAATTTATGGTGGATGCTGCTGTTCCAGTGAAAACTGTAGAAGCGCATATAAGCGAGCAGTTAGACGCTATTTTAATCACTCACACTCATGGAGATCACACCGCTTATTTGACACAATTCCTCGGTCACTATCCAAAAGTAAAATATGTCGGTTACAAGGAACTGATCCATTTTACACCAACTGATCTATTTCACCCGGTTGATGATAAGGATAGGCTTATATTGGGGCGTATTGATATTGATGTAATGCATACACCTGGTCATTTCCCCGACTCTGTCTGCTACAAAATGGGTAATATTCTTTTCACTGGAGACACACTTTTCGTGGGGCGAACCGGCCGGACTGTTAACTCCTACGCAGATACACGGGAATTATATCATAGTGTATATGATAAGATTTTATCATTACCCGGTGATATACTAATTTATCCCGGTCATGATTATGGTAAACAACCAACCATTAGTATTGATGAAAATGTGCGCATCAGTCCATTGCTCCAGGCAAAGGATGAAGAAGATTTTATAACCCGGATGGCGAATTATGAAGCCAACCGTTAACCTAGATAAAAGTGGAGGAATACCAATGAAAAAATATATCAGTGGATTCATTACTGGCACTCTGGCAACCATATGCATGCTCATGTTTCTGGGCGCTACTAGCCAAATAGAAGAAGACTCCTTGAAAGTCATGCTAGGTCGCATTGATGCTTATCTTAGCGGTGATACAACCATTGGCCCCAGTGGTCGCTACCAGTTGCAGAGTTTTAGTATCGATCGTACGCACTGGCATTACCTTCTGGATACAACTACTGGTGAACTGTATCGCATGGAACCCAGCCGAACACCGTCTAATGCTAGGTGGGTTTTAACCGCTGAACCAAATTTTAAAAAATAATGGCATTGGGAATGAGAATTATTCTAACAATTATAATCACATTGTCACTCTTTTTGCTGGTTACTTGCGAAGATAACCCTGAATGTACTAGTTGCGGAGGCGGTCTATTGGATGGTTTTTTATTCAAGGAAGTAACCCAGAACGACTTGGCCAAGATTGGTAATATTGAAGGAATGAATATTGGAATTTGTATCAGGTATCAATTAACAGGATTGACCGAAGAAGAATTTGATTTAGAAACAATCGCTATTGTAGATGATTGCTGCTGTGAGTAATAATGAACGATGATACTTAACTATCACCAAGAATCAGATTCTCCTAGGATTGCGGTAATCGGACTTCATGGCTGGACGGGTACAGAACATTCAATGGTACCTGTAGCGAGAGCCATGAAAATTCAATCTGCGAAATGGTATATTCCACGTGCGCCCTATAAAGCCAGCGCGGGCCAAGGACATACTTGGTTTAGCGGTTCGCCTGAGGAGGGTTGGAAGGCAAAGAAAACTTTTAACTTATTGGATACACTCATTCGACAAGTAATGGATGATGGGTTCGATAAGGATAATATAATCTTATTCGGGTTTTCCATGGGTGGCAGCCTGTCATTACGCTACGGATTAGGAATGCAGTGCCAACTGCGCGGTATCATTCCTGTGGCAGCCTGGATGAGGGAACCAGAAGAACTGATTAACTCTGCTTCAATGGAAAGTAAACAGACCCCCATTCTAATGATACACGGCAAGGATGATTCTGTGGTAGATCATAAAAAAAGTATCACCGTTGCCGCAGAAATGAAAAATAATGGATTTTCTATACATTTAGAGATTGTTAGCGGGGGACATATAATTGGCGTTTACGCCACCAGTTTAATCAAACAGTTTATCAAAACTGGTAGATTAGAAAATTTAGATTTAGTATCAAAAAAATAATTGCAAATGGATCAAAACAGTATACACCCCCTTCTAGATACCAATAAACAGCAGCGAGCAAAAAAATACGAAAAGGAAAACCGATTGATTGGCCTATGCGGATCCTTTTTATCATTTGCATTTATTCTAGTTTTTTATTTCAGTGGGTTTAGCCATTTCCTGGCTAATCTGAATATTTCTTTTATCTGGGCATTTCTGTTCTATTTAGTAGTTTTTCTATTCCTAACCACCATAATAGGATTGCCATTAGGTTATTATTCTGGCTATATCCATGAACACAAGTGGGGCTTCTCTAATTACACCCCAAAAACCTGGGGTATCGATCAACTAAAGTCATTTGTCGTGAGCCTAGTATTATTACCGTTGCTGTTAGGCTTGTTGTTTTGGGTATTTGCTGAATTCCCTGATACATGGTGGCTCGTAGCCGGGATTGCTACTACTCTGGTTTCAATAGTATTTGTAACTCTGTTTCCAGTAGTCATACTCCCGATCTTTAATAAATATGATCCAATTGAAGATGAAAAATTAACCAGCCAGCTATCTGATATCTTGAAAAAAGCTGGTCTAAGGCCTAGTGGATTTTTCAAGCAAGATATGAGTCGTCAGACAAAAAAAGAGAATGCATTTCTAGCTGGCATGGGTAAAACCAGAAGGGTGGTCATTGCAGATAATTTGCTGACGCATATGAGCCTACCTGAAATAACATCTGTCATTGCACACGAAGTTGGCCATTACCGTTTTTCTCATTTACCAAAAAATATTGTTATCGGCACCATTCAGCAACTGATCACGTTCTATTTGCTCAATATAATTATGAAAACACTCTTTCCTGAGTTTCTGACTTCCAATACAGCGAATCTTGCTCTTTTCCCCATATTTGGTTTGATCATGGGTCTATTATCAAGCCTACTGTTTGGGCCATTAAATAATTTACTATCTCGTTTTTTTGAACGGCAGGCAGATCAAACGTCGCTGGAACTATTTCCAGATAAAGATGCTTTCAAAAAAGCAATGGCTGGTCTGGCAAATAGGAATTTGTCCAACGCCTACCCAGAGTGGTGGGTCAAATTGCTATATTATTCTCACCCGCCTATTGGAGAGCGCCTAGCCTTTGCAGAAAACTATGCGTTACCAGAAACCAATTAATTATACTATCCGGACTGCTTGACTATTAGCCCGGCCGTACGTTGATGGCCTTATCTCCCTTGTGGTCATAATCTGTATCAAAAGCCACTTTCTGTCCTTCCCGTAAACCAAATTTTTGCAACTTTGGCCCTAAACCAGATACATGAACAAAATAATCATCGCCATCATCACCAGTTATAAACCCAAATCCACGATTTCGATCATATTCTTTAACAGTACCAGTCATGCACATGCTCGTTTTATCACACGCCTAATTTCGTAAAAATTTCTACCACAAGCACTTGCTTATAGCGTAAATTATTTACGAGTAATTTACTAGTTACGAATAAGGACATATATAATGAGAGCATATTTATCACCAAAAAAACAACGGTTTGTTGACTTTATACAAACCTTCATTGATACCCATGGTTGCTCACCAACCTTCGCCGAGATAATGGATGGGTTACATATCAAATCCCCTGGTACAGTAAACTGGTACGTGAAAGAACTGGAACGGGCTGGTGTGCTGGAACGGAGCAAAGGTTACTCTGGGAAAAGAGCCTTGATCATAAATCCTGTGATTATAAGCGATGATATAACTATACCCTTTTTTGAATCGAGCGTAGCGGCAGGTATCCCTGCTTTGGCAGATGACCATGTGGCCATGCGTTTGAATCTAAACCAACATTTGGTCAAGAATCCTACCACTACCTTTTCCGTCCGCGTCAAGGGAGATTCTATGATGGGTGCTACTATCTATGATGGCGATCTGTTGATCGTAGATCGATCTCTCGATCCAAAAGATAGCGATATTGCGATCTGTATTCTTGATGGCGAATTCACTGTCAAGCGACTGCAATTACAAAATGGCACCGTTTTACTTCTACCGGAAAATCCAAATTATCCACCAATAACAGTAGACGAAAGTAATGATTTTCAAATCTGGGGCATTGTAACTCATGTCATTCACCAATCTCGATAATCAAATCCACAAATTATGGAACGTTCCGTTTTTCATATCCGGCTGCAAAACTTTGAAGTGCAAGCTGAGCGCATCTTGGACGCCAGCCTTCGCACCCGACCTATTGCCGTAATATCATCGCACCATCAAAACGGTACGATTATAGCCTTATCAACAGAAGCAGAAGCAGAAGGCTTATGCCAAGGGATGAAAGTATCTTTGGCACGCAAGATCAGCCACAGTGCATTACTGATGCCTTATAACAGTACACTGTATGCCCGTATGAACCATTACGTTACACGCATTGTCACCAACTATTCACCCCTGGTAGAGCCAGCTGTACTTGGCCAATATTATCTGGACATGAGTGGCATGGAAGCGATACACCGTACTAAAATGCAAGCTGGTTATCATATATCTAATGATATCCATGGCAAAGCGGGACTATCCGGACAAATTGGTATCAGTACTAATAAACTGATCAGCTATATTGCTACAGCGGTGACCCCAGAAAAGATCCACAAGATCAACGCCGGAGATGAACCAAAATTTCTGGCGCCACTCACAGCAGAGGTACTTCCTACAGTCCAAGAACAATCAGTACAAAGGCTGGTCCGTTTCTTACACTTGAAAGAAGTACAACACATTCAGACTATTGTAGCCAATGAGGCTGCTAGTCTAGTTTTATTTCGGAAATATCATGCGAAACTGGCCATGGAAGCCTGGGGCAAAGATACAGCTATGGTAACACCACCTGCACAAAAAGATCATATTTTGGAACAAACCATTTTGAAGCAGGACACCAATGATGAAGCGCTGTTACGAGCGGTGACAAAGCACTTGGCAGAACAAGTAGCTTTTCGCCTGCGATACAAACGACGGGTAGCACGATCTATAACTGTAACTGTGCATTACACAGATGGATACCAGTTTAATAAAACAGGTGCAGCTGCACAGAATGACAACCATACAATAAACACACTTTGCCTGGATCTGCTACAGCGAGCTAACCGGCGGCGGAACCGCATCCGCGCTGTTGTTATCGATGCTACCGATATGAAATCGATCGCAAACCAATTAATGCTGTTCAGGGACAAAAGTGTAAAAGATCAATCATTGGCCAATGCTGTTGATACTGTGCGCACCAAATATGGGTTTTGCAGTATTCAATCAGCATCCCACTTGAACATCACCAGATAAAGATTAACCATCATGTTCGCATCCCTAAACACACATTCGATTTATTCGAAGATGAGCGGCACTATTCCATTAATGAAACTTATTACCAGAACCAAGGAACTCCATATGAGTCATATAGCGCTGACAGAGGTAAATGGTCTTTGGGGCTTTATTCGTTTTGTACAATTGGCCAAGGTACAGGGTATAAAAGCTATTGCCGGCACCAATTTGATCACGGCAATGGAGAATGTTATCCTACTTGCAGAGAATCAAACTGGTTACGAAAACATGTGCCGGATCATTTCTTGTATTCACGATGACCCAGATGCATCAATTCCAACCCTTCTCGGAACACTCCACAGTGGACTATTCATCTTAGCGCACCAGGATAGTGTTCTAGAATCATTATCTACATTCATACCCAACAGCCATTTATTTGTGGAATTACGGCCCAGTATCGCGGAAGCAGAAGCACAGACGCTGGCTAACACATATCAATTGGAGATCATTGCCACTGGCGATGTGTACTTTCTCAATAAAGAAGATTACCATACCCACCGTATACTGCGCACAATTGACCTTAATACCACCTTATCGCAGTTACCCCCTAACAAAACCAAAGACCAAAGGCACTTTTTTCGATCGGAGAAAGAAATGATTGATCTATTTCCCAGCAGTATGGCAGCCATCAATAACAGTCAATATTTAGCTGACCGTTGTAAAACGGATTGGACCTACACCAATACAATTTTCCCAGACCTGTCATTGAAAAATACCCATCGCGCTAACAAGGCACTGCGCAGCCTGGTAACAACTGGTGCCCACGAACGCTACGGTAAAATTAATGGATTACTAAAAAAACGTATTAACTATGAATTATCCCTGATTACACAAAAAGGATTCGCGCCTTATTTCCTTATCGTGAGAGACATTGTTCAACAAACTGAATCCACTATTGGGCGCGGGTCCGGTGCAGCATCTGTCGTAAGCTACTGTTTGTACATCACACAAGTAGACCCCCTACGCTACAACCTGCAATTCGAACGCTTTATTCACCCAGAACGAATGAATATGCCGGATATTGATATTGATTTTCCCTGGGATGAACGGGATAAAATTCTGGACTATATTTTCAACAAATACAGTACCGAACGAAGTGCTATGGTATCTAGCCAGGTATTCTTGCAGCCTCGATCATCAATCCGCGAAGTAAGTAAGGTCTATGGCCTGGCAGACGAAGAAATCAAGGTCATAACCAAACAGATTGGTTATTACAGTCGCCGAACCGAACTGGTAAAATGGGTGCGAAACGATAGACGATTCAAGGATCTGGATCTAGACGATACACTCATGGAAATACTGAAACATAGTGAAAAAGTTATGGGTGCTTTTCGGGTGTCTTCAGTGCACCCTGGCGGTGTGATCATTGTTCCAGATGAAATACGTAAATATGTACCTGTCCTCATGGCGCCCAAGGGCGTTCAAATTGTGGAATGGGAAAAAGACCAGGTCGAAGATTCCGGATTATTGAAAATTGATATTCTGGGTAATCGATCTTTGGCGGTAGTACGTGACACACTAAAACAAGTCGGTCTTTACCGCAATGAATATATGGATTACCATAAAATTCAGCCAGTAGGTGATCTCAGGACAAAGGATTTAATGAAAACTGGTCGCACCATGGGCGTCTTTTACATTGAGAGTCCCGCCACCCGGCAATTATTAGCCAAAGCAGGTAAAGTGGATTTTGAGCATGTAGTAATTTATTCATCAATCATTCGACCAGCAGCAAACCGCTACACTAACTTGATGCTGGATCGAATTCACGGGAAATCCTGGAAACTTTTACACCAGGATCTGGAATGTCTGGCAGAAAGCTACGGCATCATGGTTTATGAAGAACAGGTATCCATGGTGGCGCGGAAAATCGCCGGGTTCAGTTATGCCGAATCGGATTATCTGCGTAAAGTCATTTCCAAATCGGCATTAGAAAATGAAATTCCCCGCTGGAAAAGGAAATTTATATCCGGTGCGGTCAATCGTGGCTATACCCAAAAACTAGCGCAAACATTATGGCAGATGATCCAATCTTTCTCTGGATATTCATTCTGCAAACCTCATTCCGCATCTTACGCCATGTTATCTTTTACCTGCGCTTATTTAAAAGCTCATTTCCCGGCAGAATTCCTGGCAGCAGTAATTGCAAACCAGGGCGGTTTTTATAGTTCCTACGCCTATCTGAGTGAGGCAAGAAGGTTTGATATTCGCATTATGCCACCGCACATCAATCGTAGTTTTCGAGAATATAGAGGTCGAAAAGATCGTATTCGCATGGGGTTCATGGCCATTCGCAACCTGCAAGCTAAAGCTATCGATGCAATACTCAATGAACGAAAAAGCGGCGATTTCGTATCTCTTGCTAATTTTCTTGCTCGGGTAGATATTGATCTATCTGATGCCATGGCATTGACTAATGCTGGTTGTTTTGCAGAACTGGAACCAAAAATCACACATAAAGACATTGCTTTTCGTACGGCCCACTTTTATCTGCAAAATGAAAACAGAGAATTACTTACAGTGCCCACACTTACGGGAAATTTATCCCATCAAGAGAAACGAAAACTGGAAATAGACACTTTCGGATTCCCCATATCAGAACATCCACTACTAAATTATTTACCGTATTTGGGAACGCATATAAAAAAAGCAAAGGATATTCATCTTTACAAAGGAAAGACCATTGCTCTGGCCGGTATAGCTATTACTTGGAAGATCACAGCTACCCGCAATCGTCAACCTATGGAATTTGTGACCTTCGAAGATGAAACAGACTTATACGAATGCGTTATGTTCCCTGAAACATATAAAACATTTGGAGATTTATTAAACTGGGAAACGCTTTTTCTAATTCAGGGTAAGGTGGAGGAAGCATACAGCGTCTACACTGTGACGATAGAAAAACTGATTAGTTTAACGCAAATGATAAAGAGAATAAAAGAAACAAAAACTGTATTAACTGAAAGCCTGTCGCAGTAATTCCAAACTCTTAGGGACGCCTGTATTGGCATCTTCTTTTCCTTCAAATTCTAGTGAGATATACCCTTGATAATTAGCCTTTTTTAGAATTTTTGCGATACGCGGATAATCCAGGTCCAATGTATACCATTCTCCTCCACCATAATAAGTCTTGGCCTGGACAAATACAGCCTGCGCTGCGATCTGTTCCAGTTTATCATAGGGATCCTCTAGAAAATTTCCTGTATCCATCAATACGCCAAGCCAGGGAGAACTAATAGCATTTACGATCCGCAATAGGCCTTCCGGAGTACGAGTGAGTCCCCAGTGATTTTCCAGTGCTAAAACAACGCCAGCTTTTTCCGCGGCTGGCAGGCATTCTGTGATAGATTCAATACACCAGTTAAAACCATCAACTTCCGTGAAACCAGGAAGAATCGGCTCTATACCGCGATTGGCCATGAGTTCGTCAAATGATTTTATTGTATTCCAGCGTCCGGAATTAAGCCGGATGTAAGAAATACCTAATTTATGGGCAATATCAATACAGCGCAAAGTGTGTTCAATATTTTGATCTCGTACTGCCTTGTCAGGATCAACAAAATCCTGATGAATCGATAAACAGATTAACTCTACACCGTTGTTTTCTGCCCGTTGTCGAAGAGATTTTAAATACCCTGGCGTTTCATTATCCATTTGCACGTGCAGTACATCCACTCCATGAGCCCCAAGATTAGCTGCATGATCAATCACTTCCTGTACAGTGACTTTCGGTTCACGAAAATGCCAGTACGAATAGGTCGCAATTGCAAATTTATATTTAGATCTCATAATACTATTCCCACAGGATTGTAAAAAGGTCCCAGCAAATGGTACCAACGCTGCTGTAGTGAGAAATTTTCTACGATCCATTAATTTTTCTGACCAGCAAAACGGTAGTCATTCTCACCAAATATTTCTTGACAATTAATAATTTCACCATCCTCCCGCGTATAACACTCTTCTGAAACCAATTCACCATTTCTGAAATTAACTTCACTCATAACGTTACCTTGCTCTCCTCGTTCACCCCTGTTCATATAATACCATATCCAGGGACCATCTTTTTTATCATTCTTATATAAACCCTTAAATGCTATCTCATCCTTACGATAATAATCAACCCATTCACCAACTCGTAAGCCTTTGGCAAACTCACGCACACCACTAATCTCACCATCTGGGAAATAACGGAACCATTGGCCATGTTTCATTCTATTTTTATAGCTGGCCTCTTCCTTTAGCTGGCCATTCTCATAATATTCATATTCAAAGGTATCATATAATACACCCATACGCCATTCTTCGAAACGCTGATAACCCTTTTCATCCCAAAAAGCCCACAATAGATGTTTTTTATCGTCTTCGTAATAGCCCTCCACTTTTGGCCCCTCATCAATATACCATTCTCTATAATCACCATGCTTCAAATTATTCTCATAATTTATTTCAGTTGCAGCTTCAAAGGTTGAATCATAAAAAACGTACCAGGCACCTGTTCTTTTCCCGCCATCATAAACTGATATAGTGGAATCTTTTCCTTCTTCGAAATAGGTATACCATTTTTGGTCACGCTTACCATTCTCTAAGAAAACTGCGTCAGCTTTCTTTTTATCATTGTCATAATATTCATAAATGAAACCATCGATAATTGAATCAGCATCATACACTTCATATTTTATTACTGAATCATTTCGTACATACGTCCACAAAGCAGACAACAAATCATTTTCATAGTATCCCCTTTGAACAAGTTCTTTTTTAATCGTCCACTCTTCGTATAAACCATATTTTTTACCTAATAAATATGTAGTGAGATATTGCAGACGTTCATTATCAAAAAGCTGTCTCCACTCACCATCACGGTAATATTCAGTAAATGCAGGTTCTTCCATCACATTGCCATTATCGTAGTATTTAAAAAAATACTTTAATTTTGCAATTCCCATATCATAATACTCGTATGATTCCTGTCTACCCCCCAAGTCAGGGTCAAACGTAATCCAAACACCATGCTTGAGATCATCTGAATATTCACCCTCTTTAATGATTCTGCCTATCTCATCCCAAAGTGTATAAGGTCCATTTGCTTTACCAGAAAAATAACTTGACCTTTCTTTCTTTTTCCCGCTGGGGTACCAGGTTAACCAATCACCTGCTTTTAGCCCCATTTCATATTCACCTTTAGTATCTTTTCGCCCTAAACTATCGTAGGACATGAAACCACCATCAAGCTTACCCGCCTTATAAGATGTCTTCACCTTTACCTCACCATTTAGATACCATTCCTTAGATGAGCCATCTAGTAAATCATTAGCATAATTCTGTTTGCGGAGTATTTGACCAGACTCTGTATAATCTGCAAATTTTCCTTCCAATTTATCATCTTTATAGGTTCGTATGTGTTTCTTCTGCCCATTCTCATAATATCCAGTAAATTTTCCATTTTTTTGCCCGTTTTTATATGAAATCTTTTCAATTAACTGTCCGTTGGGATAATGTAAGTCAGCGTATTCTGATACGAGTGAATCCATGTCCCAGAACTGATAATATACATCGCCATTATTTTCATAGGTAATCCA
>Ga0257111_1000516_pt1 | contig 16031 bp, 14 predicted proteins | sample LP_taG_6_FD_191567 | JGI IMG/M metagenome (GOLD analysis project Ga0257111, IMG submission 191567) | Marine microbial communities from Northeast Subartic Pacific Ocean, Canada - LP_J_2015_P26_500m | ecosystem: Environmental > Aquatic > Marine > Oceanic | place: Canada: Northeast Subartic Pacific...
ACCACTAGTGCTTATCATATCCATAATTTTCTCAAATCTTTCATCCTTGTCTAATTGTATTATAACTTCACCAGTTTTACTTGTAGAAACAACACCAGATAGCTTTTGCAGATACGCTTCAAATGCTTCTTCTTGTGTATCACCTAGACCAACATAATATTCTCCTGTAAATCCTGCACCAACTGCAGCAATTGTACCTAGTTGTGCTACCGAACCACCAGCTCCTGCAGTGTATACTGGAATAAAGTAAGTATCTTGATCTCCTACACGGTACAAAATGTTATCACCGATTCTAGGATTTCTTAACAATGTCTTAAGTTGTGCAAAGTCAGGATCACGGTCAAGTGCTTCTCTAACAGATGTTGGTCCCAAAAGTTTTGTTTCAGAGTCTAATGGAACTTCATAGAAGGTCATCTTACCAAGTTTATCCATGTCATTTTCTACAATCATGTATCCTGCCAAGTTACGTCCTTGTGAACCACGAAGTTCTAACGATAAGAGTCCGATGAACTCAGTTTCTGCAAATCCAGGCGGTTTTGCTTCAATAAAGTAAGTATCTAACCCTCTAGGAATTTCATAAAATTCATTTGCTTGGATGAATGTCTCAACATCAGTTACGTGGTAAATGTTGTACATCTCTGTTTTCCAGTTGAATAATTCCTCTGGATAACGAATTTGTTCGTCAAGCCATGCAGGTGCTGGAATTATCTGATCTTCATATTGCGACATCATCATGTTTGAGAAAAAGTCATCGCCACTTTTTATCAGATCAATACTGCCATTGTACGTATCAACAAGCGCATATCCTGCTAATCTAAGATATGGATTTCCTGCAGAGTATGGAACGTCTCTTGTATCAAATCCAACTATTAATGGAACAAGCCAATATGTGTTAGTTCCATCTGTTACGGGATAGGAGTCTAATTCTTTTCCAAACATGTTATACAAGAAATAAGGATAAAGTGTCTGCATTCTTTCGTTAACATCTTTGTATCTCATAATGTGAAGAGACTCTCCAGGATATGAGAGGATAAAGTTTGGCTCAAAGATCCATGAAAGTGGTGGTGCTACATCAACTCCTCCGGTTCCATCATATGTTGCGCCGTTAAGTTCTGCACTTACATCACGATTTACTGGATATCCAGACCATGTATCATCAAGTAATCCACCTTCACCATAGTAGATTGCTCTTTGTTGAAATAATTCAGAACTGTCAACAATTTTTCCTTCAGTTGCTTCTAGGGTTAGAAATCCATCAGGTACGTGAGTGTATACGAGATGCTCATTGTACCATTGGTTTTCAAGACTTACAGATGAAGGAAGTATTGGTTTCATTGATGCAGTCCAGTAAAGTTTATCGTCAAATCTTAGAATATCATTATCTTCAAAGTCTACATAAGGAATAAGACCAATCTCTGGTTTTAGTTTTGCAAATGCAGCATTCCAGTCCCACACACGAATCTTACTTAGTACATCTTCATTATCATCAATGTAAGAATCAATTAGATTTGGATTAACTGATGTAATTTGTACTTCATGAGTATTTTCATTAATCATATCTAATTCTGCAAGATGACGATTTACACCAATTTGTTGTGCTGTATATGGTCCAAGATATTCTATCTTTTTTGCGTCTGCAACACTGTTGTTTACGCCCATTGCAATTCCTACGATTAGCGCAATAGCAATTATTGCTGCAACTCGGATGTATACATCACGCTTGAACATGTGTGTTAAGACACGTGCACGTATTCTGTCAAAAATTGAAAATGCAATTGCTGCAAAACCTACAACAAAGGTTCCACCAATTGCATATCGTGTGTTATAGTCAATAGTATCTGTGAAAAACATGTTAAAGGCAGCCCAGACTATTCCTATTCCAATTATTGCCTCAAGTGTTGCCATGTAGTTTAGATATCTTGGTTTTCCTTCCTTTGTGTCATGTAAGTAAAGTGTTACAACTTTGATTACATAATGAATTCCTAGAAAGAGGATTAAACGAAGCCCGATTGCGCCAATGATTGGAGGAAATATAACTAAAAGAGAAGGAATCATTGGAGTAACATTGTCCATTGCATATGTTGGATCATTTGGTGGAGTCACAAATGGAAGTGAGAATAATGTTGTAATGTTTTCAATTCCCAGTCCATTTCCTTCTACCATATACAATAAACCAAATCCAAACATGAGATTTGCAAAGAATGCACCAAAGAGAAGAATCTTTGTTATTTGCCAAAGTGCAAAGTGTACTCCAGATAATTTGAATTCTGAAAAATTTGGAATTGTTTGTTGAACCTGATCTTGTGGACCACGATTCATCATATTAATTGCGCTGGTTATGGCAAACCAGAAAATTGATGATCTGTTTACTATGTTGACTCGAAGTAATGCTATACTTGCAAGAACGACTCCACCTATCAGTGCGAACATTAGTGGTTTTGTAAATACATCAGCAAATTCTGTTATATTCATTGACAAAACTACTGCTTGGTTTCCTGCCAATGCAAAGATTACAACTACAATTATTGCAATAATGCCAAGTTTGATAAATTTACCAGCGTCTGGTGGTTGCTGACTACCACCTTCGTTTTTAGCACTATACAAGATGAATAAACTTGTTTTTTCATTTAATTAATACCTTATTAGTAGAATTGCAAAAAATGTACGATTATACGCTTGATGCGATACCTTTGCACATCATATAGACTGCTGCAAACTTTGGAACAGATACTTGTTCATTGTTAAACGGTCCAAATTTTTTCTTCTTTAATGAAAACTCGATCGGACAATTTGCCACAACTTCAACTTCTTCATCATCAATAAAGCAAGCATCAACGTATGGATCAAACTTTTTCAAGTCCTCTACGAAAACTTTCGTAAGACCACTTTTACTGTTAATAGATCCAGGTAATCTAAAAATTCTGTGAATATCTTGTGTTACATTTGGATCAATCTTAATTCCAATTGAATCTCTAAAATCTTCTAGTCTTTTTTGAAACAGTGTATAACCGCCAGAGAGTACTTCTTGTAAAATTTTTGGGCGGTTTGATTTTGTTCCGTACAAGTGCTTTGCAAGTCTTCCACCCCAACCATCATCCTCAAATTTTGGAAGAGATGATTTGTTCATGTTAAATTTTCTAAATCCAAATGTTTCAGGGATACTTCCACGAAACATAATGTAATCAGCAATCTCTGCTCTTTCCTTCGAGCCTACATCATCATATTCAGATTTTGAGACATAGATATGAAACCCCTCATTTCCAGAAAAAAAGATCTTAATGTTTTGTTGATCAATTCCCAAGTCATCTGTAAGAATTTGATTTAGTTTGACTACCTCGTCTTTTGTTGATTTGATGCAGTCATTGCAGGTGAGTGTCGTAAAGGAAAGTTTTGTTGATTGGCAGTTTGGACATGATTTATTCAATGAAGAAATTTCATTACAATCAGAGCATTTGATTAACGTGTTGTCTTTAGGATATTCCTTTCTTAGATCCTTAGCATCAATATCAAAGATTATCTCAGCGTTTTGCCAATCTTTTTCAGCCATCGGCAAATTAGGAAACATGTATCGTGCATTAGAGCAGTAAACATCAGAAGGTTTGTTTTGCATTAAAAGTAAGTGAAGGTCTTTATCAGATTTGAGTGAAATATGTCTATTCATTCCTCCATTAAATTTCTGGTAACCAAACTCTCGTTGGTTTGGATTATCAGGGACATGTAGGAGATCAAAGTGTTCAAAATAAAATTTTTTGAATGTGTCTTCAAGAAAGGTTACATCCTTTGCATTCATACTCTCTTTCTCCCAAACTGAAGAGGATTGATTATTGTATCACATGCAGGAACAGGAAAACAAAGATTTTGACTCTTCACCTTTTCACATGATGGACATTTGTATTCTGTAGTTCCAGATACACCAGAGAGTTGATTTAGCTGATAAATTGTAACTTTTGGATTATAGTCAGGTGCGTTTTTGAATAATGGTGCAATTTGTCCCACTGTTTGACCTTTGTTTAATAGAAAAGTAGCAAGCATAAATCTTCCAGAATGAGGCAGGTTTTCTCCTTTTTCTAAAACTTCTATTGCATGTTTTATACAAGGAGGAAATTCTTTTGACTCTACTGTCTTTACCTCGAACTTTTTTGCAAGTTGTTTTAGTTTATCAACATAAGTCTCAAAGCCAATTATCATATCAGGTGAAGACGAAGAGTTAATTTTTGTATAGATGTGTCTGTCTAGTTCTTTTCGTACCAATCTTACAGTTTCATGTGGTGTAAGGTGAACTTTTCCATTTACAACTTTTCTGTTAATTAATTTCCATTCTCTTTCATAGAAATTGATAGAATGTTTGAGATAATCACGAACAAGAATTGTAAATCCTTTGTCTGATTTTTCTACAGTCACAGAGAATAATTCTTCAAGTATTTGTAGAGAAAGTTTGGTTTTTGTAGCATCTTGATAATTCATCAAGTCTTTTTCTAGAAATTTTTCTGCACGACGAGCCTCTGCCAGAGAAAATCTTCGTATCAGTGTGTTCATGCCAGAGAGTTTTAGCAAGATTACGGCAATTAAAAATGAAAAAATCTCCATGGGCAATGCAGAGTTATTAGATGAAAAATCAGATTTGAAAATTCGTCCTTCTGATGCAGTAATGATTCTTTCAAAGGCATTTTCAACAATTTTTTTTAGATCGGGATCAGTTCCAAATTGTTCTAGTGAAAATCCTTTATCACTTAGATATTTCCCTGCTTCTGCTAGAAACGGATACTTTACGATCTCGTCATTTCCAAGATTAACCATAACAATAGTTCACCAACTTAGTTTAAAAATTGTAATTATAAAATTAGTATTTCTAGTAGATCTCTAGTTTAAATTATAATGAATTGTAGAAAGAATATGCAGATTGGTGCCCACGTATCCATATCTGGCTCTTTAGACAGATCAGTAGATAATGCGGTTGAAAGAGAGTGCTCAGCGTTTCAGATATTTACCAGAAGCCCACGAAGTTGGTTTGCAAAAGATATAGATCCGAATGATGCTGAAAAGTTTAAAGAAAAATTATCAGATTCCGATATTGACAGAATGGCAACTTGTGCTCACATGCCATATTTACCAAATCTTTCAACACCAGAAGATGAAGGATATGAAAAATCAATCAAATCAATGATTAAAGAAGTGGAAAGATGTGACAAGCTTGGAATTCCGTATCTTGTGACTCATTTGGGAAGTCACAAAGGCTCCGGTGAAGAAAATGGAATAAAGAGACTTACAAACGCACTAAATGAAGTTGCAAAGACAAAGGCTGATGTAATGATTTTACTTGAGAATACTGCAGGACAAAAGAATTCTGTTGGTTCTAATTTTAAACAATTAGCAGAGATTTTTTCAAAATGTAAACCCGCAAAAAAATTTGGTATTTGTTTAGATACATGTCATGCATTTGTTGCAGGATATGACTTGAGAACAAAAGAGGCAGCAAATAAAACAATGAAGGAGTTTGATGAGACAGTTGGAATAGAAAATTTGAAAATTTTACATCTTAATGATTCCAAGGGAGAGTTAAATTCCAATTTGGACAGACATAATCACATTGGATTAGGAGAAATTGGAAATGAAGGGTTATCAGAGATGATAAAGATAATGAATAAGAATAAGATTCCAATCGTCTTAGAGACACCTATAGATGACATAAGAGATGACTTTGAGAACATTAGAAAGGCAAAGTCACTTGCGTGAGTAATTACGCATTTATTCCATGATTGTTTTAGAGTTGTAGTATGAATTACGAAAGCGTCATGAAGCTTGCACTTGAAAGAGCGTTTTATTTTCCAAGTTGTGAGGTATATGGTGATGCACAAGCCGGTTTTTGGGAATATGGCCCAACAGGCGTAAGTGTGAAAAACAAGTTTCTTGAATTGTGGAGAAGAGAACTGGTAAGAAGAGACAGAATGCTTGAAATTGACGGCTCACAGATAATGTCAAAGTCAGTCTTTGAGGCATCAGGTCATCTAGGAAATTTTGCAGACCCAATCATAAAGTGTAAGAAATGTGGACTGACATTCAGAGCTGATAAATTAATTGCAGAAATTGCAAACGTAGAGATTCCAGAAAGTGCAGATTTAGAAGACTTTGATAAAATGATTCAAGAAAAAAATATTGTGTGTACAAAATGTAAAGGAGAGTTTGCTGCAGCAAAAAAATTCAACATGATGTTTAGAGTTGGGATTGGTCCTGAAGATGTAGAAGCATATCTTCGACCAGAGACATGCCAATCAATATTTGTCGATTTTCCAAGATTGTTCAAAACTATGCGTGGAAAACTTCCATTAGGAATAGCACAGGTAGGTAAAAGCTTTAGAAATGAGATCGCACCTAGACAAAGTCTTTTGAGATTAAGAGAGTTTTATCAAGCAGAGATTGAAGTTTTTTGTAATCCAGGAAAATTAAATGAGTTAGAAAAATTCTCAGAGATTGAAAATACAAAATTACGAATACAAATTTCAGATGACATACAAGTGATGACTTGTAAAGAGGCAGTAGAAAAAGGAGTAATTCCAAACAAGCTTGTTGCATATTATCTCGGACTACTAACAGAATTTTATGAAAAGACTGGAATTGATATGGAGAAAAGCAGATTTAGAAAGCTTGGAGAGAAAGAAAAAGCATTCTATGCAGATGTTGCATTTGATTTTGAAGTAAACACGACAATCGGATGGTTAGAGTTGGTAGCATGTAACTATAGATCTGATTATGATTTGTCAAGTCATGCAAAGATGAGTAAAGAAAAGTTTGAAGTTATGGACAATGATGACAAAGTTTTACCACATGTGTTTGAAATTTCGATGGGAATTGATAGAAGTCTTTACACAATTTTAGAGCATTCGCTAAGAGAAGATAAGGAAAATGAGAGAATGGTTCTGTCAATCAAGCCATATTTAGCTCCAACTCATGTAGGAGTTTTATCATTGGTGAAAAAAGACGGATTGGCAGAAAAGACAGACGAGGTTTATCGTCTGATTAGAACAAAATTTGATTCATTTTTGGATCATTCAGGTGCTATTGGCAGAAGGTACAGAAGATTGGATGAGATTGGGGCACCATTTGCAATAACTGTCGACCATCAAACAAAAGAAGACAATACAGTAACCATTCGCAGGAGAGATGATATGGCTCAAGATCGTGTCAATATTTCAGAATTGGAGACAATTCTTGCTAAAGAGACAGCATATCCATAGATATTTCTTTTAAGATATTGATGAAATTTTATGAAACTAGTAATTGTGATTCCTACGTATAATGAAGCAGAAACCATTCCAAGTTTAATCAAAGAGTTATTTGAAAAGATCAAACAATTAGTTGAAAAATTGGATGTTTTAATTATTGATGATTCGTCCCCAGATGGAACTGCAGACATTGTTAGAGAACTAGGCAACAAGTATGAAAAGATCACAGTTATACAAAGACCAAAAAAGATGGGATTAGGCGCAGCATACAAAGAAGGATTCAGATATGTCTTGGAAAAATTGGATTCAGAATTAATTATTCAAATGGATGCAGACCATTCACACCAACCTAGTGAAATTCCAAACATGTTAGAGAAGATAAAAAATTTTGATTTTTTAGTTGCTAGCAGACATGTAGAGGGTTCAGATGTCATAGGATGGGGAGTGGGAAGAAAGATGACACATTCTATTGCAGGAGCAATTGCAAGTGCTTGTGCAAAAATAGAGATCAAGGATTCAACTAGTGGATTTAGAATGTTTAGGAAAAAAACACTGGAAAAGATTGATTTTGATAAGATACGATCAGATGGTTTTGCCTTTCAAATAGAGGTATTACATCAACTAAAGCAATTAGATATGAAGGGATTAGAGGTACCAACCATTTTCATAAACAGAACAAAAGGTGACTCAAAAATGGGTAGTAATGAGATGATACAATTTATCAAAATGTGCATTAGTTACATAGGTAGAAAATAAAGGAAGAAGGCTAACTACTCAAAACTAGAAGTTGATGTTGTTTGTTTGTATTCTTGAGTTGGAAGCTCCAGTGAAGGTACTGATGGGAACTTGTCACCGATTTGTTGCTCTGCAACTGCGGATGCTTCTTGAAGAATTTTATTTGTTTCTTCACTAGATGCATCTGATTCCATGTTAAATGAATCACCGGAGATTGAGTCGACCATAAGTCCATTTAATGTCTGGGTCATTGCGTTCAATTCTGAATCTGCTTCTGGCATGAATTTACCTAATGATGATTGTAGGCTCTTCATTGTACCCATTGCAGGTCCAATTGCAACCATTGCATCACCGAGGTCATGAATTGTTGAAAGTCTTAATTGAACTTGTTCCAAAGACATTCTTGCTCCGCCAAGCATTTTTTTTACTTTTCTAACTTCTGCTAGTTCGTTTGATAAAACAGTGCTTGCACTTTTATCGTGGTTTTGAACTGCTGTGACAACACGTTGGAATAATTGTTGATCTCGTTGTTCGAGTTTTCCTAACATACTGTCCATCTTAGAAGTTTGTGCCTGTAATTTGTTAACAGCGTTCTGAATTCTTGGTTTCAATGCTCCTTGAGGTTTCAAGGTATCACGAAATTTGTCAGATATACCTGCTGATTCTTGGCGTGCCCATGTTTTATGGAATGATGGCATGTGTAGTCTTGAAAAAATTGCTCTTAATCAGAAGTGTGGAATAAGATCAACACTAGACTAAATTTAGCTAACTAATTACGCATGAATGAAGATGAAAATTGTTGTTTTTGACTCGGGACTAGGTTCTCTATCAATAATTAAAGCAATCCAGAAAAAGACAAAATCAGATATCATCTATCTAGCAGATAGAAAGAATTTTCCATATGGTACAAAGACAAAATCACAATTATACAAAATAATCACAGATACAATTGAAAAAATTTCAGAAAGATTTGATCCTGATGTAATAGTACTTGCATCAAATACACCATCATTACTTTTCAGAGAAAAATTACCAAAAAATGTAATTACAGTTTTACCTCCACTTGAAAAAATTCAGAAAGCAGGTAATGTTGCAATACTTACAACAGAAATTGTTGCAAAGAGTAAAGAATTAGATAATTACATAGAACAATTCAATGATTTGGAAGAGGTTTTGAAGATAAATTGTTCAGAATTAGTTGAATTGGTAGAAAGTGGAAAATTTCTAACTCATGAAAGAGATTGTGTTAAAACTATTCTAAAAGTATTGAAAAATGAGTTTAAAGAAAATAAAATTAAGATTGCAACATTATCTAGTACACATCTGCCATTTCTTTTACCATTTTTGAAGAAATATTTTAGAGGAGTAGAGTTTTTAGATCCAGCTGAAGATGTTGCAATAAAAATTTCTAAACTAGAAAAATCAAAATCTACAAGAAATTCATTATCTATCTATACAACAGAGAGCCCAAAAGCCCTACAAAGAAATCTCAAAAGTATGGGAATTTCTAACAAAGTTAATCTTTTTTCTTAGATTTCTTTGCTTGTCTAAAACCATGAGAGAAGGTTTTATCATATAATTTTGAATATTCATATGATTTTGGTTTTATTACATCTCCAATTATGACAATTGCAGTCATTGTAATTCTTTCAGCTTTAACTTTTTTTGCTATATCTGTAAGTGTTCCAAGAATAATTTTTTGATCTTTTCTACTTGCTTTGTAAACTACTGCAACAGGAGTAGTCTTTTTGTATCCACCTTCTATCGCTTCTTTTGTAATTTTATTTAATAGATGAACGCTAAGATAAAAAATTAAAGTTGCTTGATGTTTTGCAAGTTCAGAAATTTTTTCACGTTTTGGAACTTTAGTTCTTGATTCTGCACGTGTAATAATCATTGTTTGTGTAATTCCAGGTAAAGTTAGTTGTGTTCCAAGTGCAGCTGCAGATGCTAAAAATGATGTAACTCCAGGGACTACAATTGATTCTATTCCTTCTTTTTCTAAATTATCAATCTGCTCTCTAATTGCACCATAAATTGCAGGGTCACCATCATGCAATCTAATTACAGTTTTTCCTTTTTTTGAATTTTTTAAAAGTAAATCAAGGATTTCTTCACGAACAAGTTTCGCTGCATCATGTTTTTTTCCTTTTTTATTATATTTCAAAATCTCAGAAGGAATCAATGAGCCTGAATAAACTATGACATCTGCTTTCTGAACCAGTTTTTTTGCTTTTATTGTGATTAAATCAGGGTCGCCCGGACCACAGCCAACAAAATATACCTTAGACACGTTTTATCACCAAAATTGAAAAGTACTTTGTAGTAAGAGTGTCATCATTTACATCACCTAGTCTTAATTTTCTAATAATTTCTTTGTCTGTTCCTAAATCTTGACCAATTGCAAATATAGAATCATCAGGGAATCCAGACTCTCTAACTAGTTCAATCACTTGATCAAAATAGCGACCATCTTTAAGAAATACTAAAACTTCAGAATGTTTTGCAATCTCTTTAACAGAACTCAGATCATAACATGATGGAATTATTGCAACTTTTTCTGCCCCTTCTGCTATACTTATTCCAACTTTAGATGCAAAGGTAAACATCGAAACAATTCCAGGTATTACAGTAATTTTCATATCAGGATGATTTTGACTAATTTCTCTGTGCATGTAGATCCATGTACTGTAAAGATATGGATCACCAACTGTTAGATAAACAACATTTTTTCCTGACAAAACTTTTTCTGCCATAATTTTTGAGTTTATTTTCCAGTGTGATTCAAGAACATCTTTGTCTTTAGTCATTGGAAAAATTAATTTTATAATTTCTTGATTTTTTGATTTATCAATTAATGAATCAACAACTGATAAAGCAATGCTAGGTCTATCTTCTGCTGATGCAGGACACATTATAGTATCAGCATTTTGAATTGCATTTACTGCTTTTACAGTAAGTAAATCTGGATCGCCTGGACCCACACCAATTCCTGTTAATTGAGACATAACAGACATAAAATTATGCCTAATTAAAAAGCTAGATTATTTTTTTGTTGCCGAGATGACAGTTACTGGGTTTCGTGCAAGCATCATTGTGCCTGTTTTGGTCTTTCGACTTTTTCCAATTGTAATTTGTGTGATATCAACTGATTCAAAATCTAATTTTTCAATTGTTTGTAATACAGAATAAAGTGTTTCAATGAGTATAACACCAATTACAATTCTTCCACCAGATTTAATTTTATTTTGACATAATTCTACTATATCTTTTGTATCACCGCCTGTTCCACCAATAAATATAGTATCTGCTTGAGGTAATTCGGAGATTTTATCTTTAGCATTTCCTTCAATTAACGTATAATTTGTGATTCCAAATTTTTTTAGGTTTTTTTCAGTTAGATCTATTGCATTAGGATCAATATCAACACCAATTACCTTACCTGATTCTTCAACTTGAATTGCAGCTTCTATTGTTACAGAACCACTACCACACCCAATATCTAAAACGGTTTGTCCTGCAGAGAGTCTACCTTTACTAATTTGTATAGCACGAATCTCTTCTTTAGTAATTGGTACAGATTCTGTTCTCTCAAATTCTTCATCTGGAATTCCAGGAGTTTTTGATTTCCACATTTTGCAATTATATACCAGGAATCACTGATTGACTGGTGCCAACGTTAACTACAGTATAAGAAAATATCCAGAAGAATAGATACATGAAAATAAAACTACCAATTCCTGTTGTAATGTATTTTTTCTTTTTTGCAATTTTAATTCTCCAAGATTTGGCAATTATGTAAGTGGCAATAAACAACATAATCATAAAACCAATTGATGTCCAACGTTTTTCTTCCACATCAACTATATCCTCAAATGCAAATGTAGCTATTATACCACCAGCGATTGCAACAACAATTCTTAACCAAAATAATCTGTCTGTGAGTTTTTTTGTTGCAGACTTGTCCATAGGATCTTCAGCAGGGTCTGGTTTGGTCTCAGATTCTTTTCCTTCAGTAGGTTCTTTTCCTTCAGTAGGTTCTTTTCCTTCAGTAGGTTCTGTTGTCCATTTAGCAATTTCTTTTTTCTCGTCTTCTGTTGCTTCAATTTCAGGAAGATCGTTATTTTCGTCCTCAGAATCTGAGTTATCAGATGTAAATCTCTTTTTTTTGAACTTTGCCATGAATTTCTACGTTGACTCAGAAATGCCTCGTTTAAAATCTTTGGCAGTCACTAGGCAATAGTAAGAGTATAATTTCCAGACAAAAGTGCAATACCATGACTCTTGCTGGAATTGAATTAGTTTATCTTGTAAAAGACATAGAGGAAAAGACCAGTGGATACTATGCAAGTAATATTTGGGGAATAAATCGAAATAGTCTTTTATTCAAATTACATCATACAACAAAACCAGATATTATGCTAATGGCGTCCAGCATGGGAATGTGGATTACAGACAAAAAAATTGATACAATTGAACCAAATAAGATGCTAAGACGACTTCGTAGTGATCTTTTACGAGCAAAATTAACAAAAATTGAACAAATTGGAACTGAAAGAATTGCTTATTTTACATTTACAAATTTTGAAAAAGAGTTTATCTTAATTATAGAGTTTTTTGGAGATGGAAATATCATTTTATGTAATGGAGATAAAAAAATTCTAGCACTTTTACATTCAATTGATGTAAGACATAGACAACTTCGTGTAGGAGTAAATTATATTCCACCTCCAGAAGATGGACTAGATGTTTTAAATTTAACAAAAGAATCCTTTAGAGAATTATTTTCTTCTAGTGGAATTGGAAAGACCATAGGTAGAGGATTAGGTTTGCCAAAAAAATATGTTGAAGAAATAATCAGACTATCAGGAATCGATTCTAAAAAACCAAGTAATGAGATTACAGATCAAGAGTTTGATGCATTATTTGAGATTATTACATCAACTATCTCTAAAGTAACACTAGGTCCACATGATCCATCTGTAATAATTGAAAATGATGTACATGATGCATATCCAATAAGGTTTTCAGATGATAACTTGAATGCAAAGAAAGTAAATAGTTTCAATGAAGGATTAGATATTGTATTTACTGAAGAAATTTTAGAAAAGGGTAAATCATTATTCAGTAGTCCAGCTGATAAAAAAATAGAATCTCTAGAAAAAACATTAACTGAACAGAAAAATGCAATCAACGTAGTAATAGAAAAATCCAAAACAATATCAGAAATTGCAAATTTACTTTTTACAATGACATCGCAAGGTCAACATAATATTAGAGATGAAATTATTACCAATTCTCTAAAAGAAAAAAGTGCAGAAATAATTAGTGAGAAAGGAATTCCTTACATGAAGATTAATGAATCAAAGATTAGAATAGATCCTGATTCATCTCTTCCAACAATTGCTTCAAAATTATTTGATGAGGCAAAGAAACAGAAAGGTGCAGTAAAATCAATTGAGAAATTAATGAAGAAGACAGAAGAAAAATTAGAAAAAACAATTGAAAAAGGGGAAATTGCAAAGGGTTCGGTTGGATTCAAAGAAGTAAGAAAGAAAAGCTGGTATGAGAGATATCGGTGGTTTTTCACATCAGACGGGGTTTTAGCAGTTGGAGGAAGAGACAGCTCATCAAATAGTGCGATAATTAGAAAATATCTAGAAAATAATGACAAGGTCTTTCATGCAGAAGTTCATGGTTCACCATTCTTTTTGTTAAAAGCAGAAGATCAGGAGTTACTACCACTAAGTTTGGAAGAAGTTGCACATGCTACAGTTTGTTTTAGTCGTGCATGGCAAATATCTGCATATGGAATGAGTAGTTTCTGGGTTAATCCCGATCAGGTGAAAAAAGGTGCACCGACAGGACAGTCAATGGCTAAAGGATCATTTATGATTAATGGTACAAGAAATTTCATCAAAGTTTCATCATTGAAACTTGCAGTTGGAATTTTCAAAGAAGACGAAAATTATTTGATGGTTTGTGGTCCGCCAGAACCAATTAAGAAAAAATGTTTGTGTTATGCAGTAATTGAACCTGGTGGATCGACAATGTCTGATGTTGGAAAAAAAATTAGAGCCGAGTTTGATAAAACTGATGAAGGGTTCAAAAAAATATTTTTAATTGACGATTATGTTAGAGCATTACCAACTGGTTCAAGTAAAGTTACAGAAATGGGTTCAAGTAAAGTTACAGAAACTGGTTAGTTGAAAATTTTTTTAGATTTCGTATCAATAGTGATCTCATTACCATCTTGGATAGAATCAAATTCTTCATTAGAGACTACAATCATCGGTATATTTGCAAGTGCACAACCAGATGCAACAGTTAGATCTGCTTTTTGACAAATCATTGCAACAGGAGCAGATTCATAAGATTTTAAGGAATATATTGTATATGCACCAACGCTACTTCCAATTCCATGTGGGAACACAAACACAGTATCTTTGATTGATTTTTCAAAAATATCATATTTTTTGTCGCGTATCACGCCTGTTTTTTTATCAACAGCCCCAAGAAAATTAATTGGGCTAGTAGTTTTCATAACTATTCCTTGTGCTTTACCTTGAACAATTATTTTACTCATTTTGTTTCATCCTCAATAATTTTTGAGAGAGGCTTTAGATTTACATCAACACCTGTTGAATTTTTCAAATAGTATGCACCTTTAATGGAATTAGTAGTAACTGCATCAGTTTCATTAGTATCAATTAATGGAGTAAGACACGTACAACAATCAGAAAGAATTTCTCCTCCTGCTCTTTCAATCTCATTAATGTAATCAAGAGTACGTGCTTGTTTTTGTACAACTCTAGAACAAAAGATCATACAGCGTTTTTCAAATGATTTACCTTTTAGCATCTTTGATAAATCAGATAATTCTTCTAGTCCTAATTGAGGACTTCCAAGAGTGATTATGTCACCTTTTTCAGCAGTGTTTAGTTCATCAAAAACTTCATTCATCTCTTCTTTTCCAAAATCAACTTTTTCAGAGTTTTCATCTTCAGAGTCTACAAATTGGAATTTTGCACATGTACCTGAAGTTCCCATTCCACCACACAAAGCCTTACAGCTACGTCGATTTGGTTGGGATACACCAGAGATGTTAACAGATGTATCTCCAACTTTTCCTGCAAAGAATCCAAGCATTCCAAAGTCTAGTTCATTTGGATTATCCATCTTCATTCGTATTGTCATCGGAGTTGTGATGCCATCCTTTCGTAGATCAGAATATGGAGATTTTCCAGTAATTGCACTTGCTAATGCACTAAATGCGCTTTCTTTGTTCGTTTTTAATCCACCAAGTGAATTTGCAAAGATTGCTGCATTACTTTCAGCAAATGAGACTTGGGTATTTTTTTCAGGTAGATCAAAGATGTCGTATGGAGTGCAAGAAAAGGTTGGTTCCACACCCATCCTAATGTAAGAATCACGAATACTTGCCTGTTTTTTGATGAATTCATCATCTATGTGATTAAATTCAGAAATATGATCAAAATCAATTCCCATTGGATTGACAGTTGCTTTTACTTTAACACGAGCATCTTTACTTAGTTCTCTAAGAAATTCTTCACCTGCATCACCAATTGTATTGTAATTGACACCTGAAAGATGTGCCCATGTTATAGGAATGAGTTTTTCTGCATTGGTTGCCTCTCCTGTTGCAACTAAAATTCTGTATGCAGTTTGTAATGTATCACCGTGTTCTCCATTTAATGTGGCCTTCTCTTCAGAAGTTAGTTCCATAATCATTTGAAAGGTTTTACAGATATAAGACTTGTATCACATCAAACATATATGAAAAAAATTCTAGATGGAATGCATAAAACAATGAATGCAGTCAAACCTCCTAGGATGACAGCATTACGAGATTTACGTGATGCAGAGATACATGGTCCATTCAGCATATTAATTGGAACAATATTATCAGCTAGAACAAAAGATGAAAGCACTGCTAGAATTTCCAAAGAATTATTCAAGAAATATAAAACTGCAAAACAATTAGCTGGCGCAAAAATCAAGGATGTTGAAAAAATAATAAAGTCAATAGGATTCTATCACGTAAAGGCAAGAAGA
>Ga0257111_1000520_pt1 | contig 16007 bp, 17 predicted proteins | sample LP_taG_6_FD_191567 | JGI IMG/M metagenome (GOLD analysis project Ga0257111, IMG submission 191567) | Marine microbial communities from Northeast Subartic Pacific Ocean, Canada - LP_J_2015_P26_500m | ecosystem: Environmental > Aquatic > Marine > Oceanic | place: Canada: Northeast Subartic Pacific...
GTGAGATTATTGATAAAGTGATTAAACCAGTTTTAGGAAACTTGTGGAATGATCAAATAAAAATTCACATCAATCCAACGGGAAAATTTGTGATTGGTGGTCCACATGGAGATGCAGGCGTAACTGGAAGAAAAATTATTGTTGATACGTATGGTGGATTTGGAAGACATGGGGGTGGTGCTTTTTCAGGAAAGGATCCATCCAAGGTAGATAGATCTGCATGTTATATGTGCAGATATATTGCAAAAAATCTTGTTGCAGCAGGGCTAGCAGATAGATGTGAAGTACAATTAGCATATGCAATTGGAGTAGCAGAACCAGTTTCACTTTATGTCAATACATTTGGTACAAACAAAATTTCAGAAAAACAAATTGAGGATTTAGTTAGGGAAAATTTTGATATGAAACCATCAGGAATCATATCTCAATTAGATTTGAAGAGACCTATTTACAAAAAAACTGCAGCATATGGACATTTTGGAAGAAATGAGCCAGAATTTTCTTGGGAGAAAACAGACAAAGCTGCAATATTAAAGCAGTCTGCCGGACTTTAATAATTCTATAATTGATTGAAAATTAATTCCAGAAATTTTTCTCAGTTTTTCATGATTTCCTGTAAAATTACCAATTAAGATATTCAAATCATCAACTCCAAAGGAAGATTTTGGATTATTTATTGCATTATGATAACTATTTTCTAAATTAATTTTTTTGATTTTTGAATTACCTTTAGAAAATAATTTTACATATTTTATAAACAAAATATGATCGGGACCAACAAGATCAATAATTTTATTTTTAAATTTTGGTTCAATTATTGATTTAAAAATTACTTGTACTACATCATTAATGTAAATCGGTTGAATTGAATAAGTTCCAGATCCAGGGATTTCAATTATTTTATTTTTAATTTGTTTTTTTAGATATTTTGTAAAAAGATCATTTTTTCCTACAATGTAAGAAGGTCTAAAAATTGTATAGTTTAATCCAGAATTAATGATTAATTTTTCTGCATTGTATTTAGAAATAAAATATCCTAATGAAGTATTAGGCGATACACCTAATCCGCTTGTATAAACAATTTTTTTTATCTTTGCTTTCTTACTTAGATTTAGAATATGATGTGTTAATTCAGTATTTACGGTATTAAAATCAGTTTCAACGGATTGATTTCCTATTCCAACAAGATGTATTAATGCATATGAATTTTTAATGATAGGTAAAATAATTTTTTCATCATAGTTTTTTGAGATTATTTTTTGTTCATTTTTAAATTCTTTAAAATCATTTCTGGAAATAGAAATTAATTCAATATTTTTTTTAGAAAAATTTTTTCGAATATTAGTAGCAACAAATCCACTTGCTCCAGTTATTACAATTTTTAGACGTTTATTCATAACACAATCAGATTGATTTGAATTTTAAATCTATTTAGAAGATTTTGAAAATACAGCAAACAAGAGTTAATACAGTAAAATGAATACAAAAAATGTGGTAAGTGAAAAAACAGAATTAAAGACAGGATATACTACAGGGAGTTCGGCAACAGCAGCAGCAAAAGCTGCATTATTAGCAATAATTAATCAGCAAAAATCAGAAAATGTAGAAATTCTACTGCCGAAAGGGAATTTGATTAAAATTCCAATATTTTCTTGTAAATTTGAATTAGATAAAGCAATTTGTTCTGTGATTAAAAATGGTGGAGATGATCCTGATGTTACTCATGGTGCAGAGATCATTGTAGAATTATCATTTACAGAAAAAATAGGGGAAATCGATATTGATGGTGGAGAAGGGATTGGAATAGTTACAAAACCCGGATTGGGCTTAGAAATTAACAAACCTGCAATAAATCCAGTTCCTAAAAAAATGATTATTGAAAATTTAACAAGTGTAGGAAGAGAAATTTTGGTAAAAAAAGGTTTTAGAGTTTTAATTTCAGTTCCTAAAGGAAGAGAATTAGGTCCAAAAACGGATAACCCAAGATTAGGTATTAAAAATGGAATATCGATTTTAGGAACTAGTGGCATAGTTATTCCATTTTCTACAGCAGCTTATGCTGCATCAATAAGACAAAATATTGATGTTGCAATTGCAATGAAAAATGATACAGTAGTATTAACAACAGGTGGAAGAAGTGAAGATTTTTCAAAAAAAATAGTAGATTTACCAGAACATTGTTTTGTACAAATGGGAGATTTTTCAGGATATGCAATCCAGCAATGTAATAAAAAAAATATCAAAAAAGCATATGTTGTTGGTTTTATAGGAAAACTTGTAAAAATGGCATCAGGTGTTAAACAAACTCATGTTAAAGGTTCAAAAGTTGATATGAATTTTTTAGCAGAGCTAGCAGAAAAATCTAATGCAAACGAAAAAGTGATTCAAAGTATTAAAAAAGCAAATACTGCAAGACATGTATCTGAAATTATTCAAGAAAATAATGTAAAAGGGTTTTTTGAATTGATTTGTAATGAAGTGCATAAACACATGAGAAAACACAGTGAAAACAGAGTTTCTATTGATGTGATATTGTTTAATTTTGATGGAAAAATTCTATCGAGAAAATCAGAAAAGTAAGGTATTTTATTAAAGTAAAAAAAGTTTGGGTATGGAAAAAGTTTCAGTTCTCGCCATTACCAAAAACGGGGTAAAAATTGGAGAAGAATTAAAGGAAAAATTTCCTGATTGGGAAATATATGTACCTGAAAAATTTTCAGATGAAAGAACCAAAATAAAATGGTATTCTGAACCTACATCTGAAAAAATTATTGAGCTTTTTAAAAATTCTAATGCATTGATTTGTATTTTTTCTTTGGGAGCAATAATTAGATTAATTGCTCCTTATTTGAAAGGCAAAAAAATAGATCCTGCAGTTATTGCAATTGATGATAAAACAAAATTTGTGATTAGTGTATTATCAGGACATATTGGAGGTGCAAATGAATTAACTCAGGAAATTGCAGAAAAATTAGGATCTATGCCCGTAATTACTACTGCAGCAGATGTTAACAAAACAATTTCAGTAGATCTAGTTGGAAGGAAATTTGGTTGGAAAATTGATGACGACTTTACAGTTACCAAAATTAGTGCTCATATGGTAAATGAAGAACGTATAGGTATTTTTCAAGAAGCAGGTGAAAAGAATTGGTTTAAAGAATTGCCAAAAAATGTTTCAATTTATGAAAATCTAGAAGATTTGAAAAAATCAAATTCCAAAGCTCATCTAATTATTTCTGATAAAATTATTGAAGAAGAGTTAGCAAAAGAATCTGTAATATATCGTCCTCCAAGTTTAGTAATAGGTATTGGACTACATTGGGATACTTCTAAAGAAACAATCAAAATAGGAATTGAGGATTGTTTGAAGAAATTTAATCTTAGTTCAAAATCAATTGCAAAACTAGTATCTATAAAAAAACCACAAGATGTTCAAGGATTAATAGAACTTGGAATAGAAATGGGCATTCCTGTAGAATACATAAACAGAGAAGAATTGGCTCAGATTTCTGCTCCAAATCCTTCAGAAACTGTGAAAAGATTCGAAGGAACTGCAAGTGTATCTGAGGCTGCTGCAATCAAAGTCTCAAAAGGAGAATTAATTGTAGAAAAACAGAAATTCCCTCCAAATTTGACCATAGCCATAGCGAGGATTTTGAATTGAGGCGAGGGTTACTAATAGTTGATAGAGGAAGTAGAGAAAGAGAAGCATCTGAAGAACTTGAAACTATTTGTAAAGGTATCAAAGATAAAACAGATTATGTTTTGACAGATTTTTGTTTTCTTGAAGTTGAGCCTCCATATATCGAAGATGGAATAAGTAGATGCCTGAAACAAGGAATTGATGCATTAACAGTGGTACCGTATTTCCTATATCCAGGTAAAAAAGTTAAAAATGCAATTGTTGATGTAGAAGAACTACAAAAAAAATCAGACATAAAATTCCTCATTAGTAAACCAATGAGTATGCATAAAACATTAGTAGAAATTGTTGAAAATAGAATTCAAACAACATTACAAGAAAACAAAATTTCATTATCAAAAAATAAAGTAGATGTAATGATAATTGGACATGGAAGTAAAGATCCTAATGCACAAACATCATTAGATTATGTTGTAGATAAATTACAAGCGAATTATAGAAATGTCAGCAGATGTTGGTTAGAAATAGAACAGCCTGATATTTTTGAAGGTATAAAAAAATGTGAAAAAGATAAACCTGAAGTTTTGATAATTGTATTTTATTTCCTACATGAGGGAGCACATGTAAAAATTGATGTGAATAATGATTTAATTCCAGCATTAGAAAATTCTTCATTAAAACAAACATTTGTGACAAAACATATTGGGACTGATGAAAAAATTATTGATTTAATTATTGAAAGAGCTAGGGAGATAGAAAATGCAAACTAAAAAAGGTCAATCAATTGAAGATGCAAGTATGCAAATGATTGAAGATGAAATTGGAACACATCAATATAATCAAAAGGAATGGCCAATTGTTAGAAGAATAATTCATTCAACTGCTGATTTTGATTTTGCAGATAAAAATAAAATAATTTTTCAAGAAAATGCAATTCAGAGTGCTATTGATGCATTGAAAAAAGGTTGCAGTATAGTAGTTGATGTTAATGGTGTAATAGGATTGTTAAATAAACAAAATCTAAAAGATTTTGGAAATAAGGTGGTATGTAGAATTTCAGATCCAGATATAATGGAATTAGCAAAATTGGAAGGAAAGACAAGATCTCAAGTCTCAATGAGAGAAGCTAAAGCAGAAATTGATGGAGGGGTTGTTGCTATTGGAAATGCCCCAACAGCATTATTAGAAGTGATTGAAATGGTAAAGGAAGGAATTGTAAAACCAGCACTAATTATTGGAATTCCTGTCGGGTTTATCTGTGCTGTAGAATCTAAAGAAGCATTAGCAAAATTGGAAAATACACCATTTATCACCAATTTGGGTAGAAAAGGTGGTAGTTCATCAGCATCTGCAATAATAAATGCAATTTTCAAATTAATTAGGGCAGAATCATCTTCTTGAATACTTTACACAATTATTTACAAAAATTTTAGCGTAATCTGAGCTATCAAAATAAAGATGTCCGTATGAAGCAAGTGTGTTATATTCCATCATTCCATCTTGATGTTTTTTAATCCCCTCCCCAATTTCTAGAGCATAAGCAAATTTTGAATCAGAAGAAACGGAATCTAATTGTGAATAATGAAATTCATGGCCTTGAAAATTATGTTTTTTTTCTGATATTGTGGTTTTTGAATTAATCGAGCCTTTTGTATAATTTAATCTCATTTTTTTTGTCATTTTAGTTTCAGCATCAAACAATCCAATCATTTTATGCTTTTTACTATTAGATGTAATTGATTTTGTTAAATACATCAGTCCACCGCATTCAGCATAAATTGGTAAATTATTCTCTGCTAATTTCTTAATAGCTTTTTTCATGACTCGATTTTTTTCTAGTGAATCACCTAAAATTTCAGGAAAACCACCACCAATGTAAAGTCCATCACATTTTGGGATTTCTTTATCCTTAACAGGACTAAAAAATTTTAAAATTGCACCTTCACGTTGTAAAGATTCTAAATTATTTTGATAATAGAAATTAAACGAAGTATCAAGTGCTACTGCAATTGTAGTTTTTATTTTTTTAGAATGAGATTTTGATAATTTTGGAAGGATTATAGGATTTTTTGAGATTTTGATAATTTGTGAAATATCTAAAGATTTTGAGATTGTTTTGGAGATTTTTTGAATTTGTCTTTTCAAAGTTTTGTTATCCAATGTAGAAATTAGTCCAAGGTGTCTTGATTCAATATTTAATAATGAATTTTTTGGGATGACACCAACTATTGGAATTTTTATTTTTTCTAATGCTGATCTGCATAAAATTTCATGTTTTTTACTACCTATTTTATTAAGAATGATTCCAGCAATTCTAGAATTTCTATGAAAATTCTTAAAACCTAAAGCAGTTGCTGCAATTGAACGAGCAGTTTTACTTGCATCTAAAACCAAGATAGTAGGAGATTTCGTCAAAGTAGCTACATGATGAGTACTAGCAAAATTTGAATGACCATCAAAGCCATCATAATATCCCATCACACCTTCAATTATTGATATGTCAGATGTTGAATTAGAAATAAAATTATTCAAAAGCTGATTTTTCCCCATCAACCAAACATCCAAGTTGTATGTATCATGATTTGAAATACTTGAGAGATAACTGGGATCAATATAATCAGGGCCGACTTTAAATGGCTGAACAGAATATCCTTGTTTTTGTAAAGCATGAATAATAGAACATGTAATTGATGTCTTTCCAACACCGCTTGTAGCACCAGCTAAAACAATTCTAGGGATTTTCAAGTTGCATGACTAGAATCATTTTTTATTTAAATTGATATCTTTTTGAATGCCTAATGTTTTTAGTGAGATTATTTGGATTACATTCATGGATGAAGATGGATTAACCATTGTATATACAGGAAAAGGTAAAGGAAAAACTACTGCTGCATTAGGAATCGCCTTACGAGCATCAGGATATAAGAAAAAAATTTGTATGATTCAATTTATCAAGGGTTCATGGCATTATGGTGAAATGGATTCATCAAAAAAATTAGAACCAGAATTTGAAATGATTACAATTGGGAAAGGATTTGTTGGAATAATAGATGATATTAGTCCAAAAGAAGATCACAAAGAAATTGCCAGAGAAGCAATTAGAGTTAGTAATGAAAAAATTCAATCAGGGAATTACGATATTGTCATTTTAGATGAGATAAATTATGCTGTAAATCTTGATTTAATTTCAGTTGATGATGTTTTGGAATTAATTAAATCAAAACCAAGAGGAATGGATTTAGTACTTACAGGAAATTATGCCAAAAATGAAGTAATAGATATGGCAGATTTAGTTACTGAAATGAGAGAAATTAAACATCCTTTTCAAAAAGGTATTAAAGCTAAAAAAGGAATAGATTTCTAATCAGCAAACATTAATTTACACATTGAAGAGTTTTAGAAGAAATGTCTACTGAAATTCAAGAAATGCCTGAACAAGGAGAAATTGTTCTTTCCACAATTATCAAAGTAATGGATCATGGTGCCTATGTAACACTAGATGAATATGATGAAATTCAAGGATTTTTACATATTTCAGAGATTGCACCAGGATGGATTAGATCTGTAAGTAGATTTGTAAAAGATGGGGAGAAAAAAGTACTACTTGTAAAAAGAGTGAATGCTAAACGGGGAGATATTGATCTATCATTAAAACAAGTTTCAAAAGATCAGAAAAAACAGAAATTAAAGGAAGTTAAAAAATATCAAAAAGGTAAAACATTACTACAAAATGTTCAAGAAAAAGCAGATTTATCAGATGAAGAAATTGAAAAATTAGAAGATAATATTTATTCAAAATTTGATTCAGTTTATGATGCATTCATAGAAATTGGAAGAAATGGAATTGAATCTGTTAAAGAACTCAAGCTAGCAAAAAAAACCGCAACAATAATTGAAGATATTTGCTCAAAGATTAAACTACCTTCAGTTGAAATTAGAGGAATTATGGAAATTACAAATAATAAATCTGATGGAATTGAAATAATTAAAAAAATTCTAACGGATGTTTTAAAAAAAGATTCTAATATTGATATTACTTATTTAGGAGCACCAAAATACAGATTATCAATTACTTCAGAAGATTTCAAGTCTGCGGAAAAATCATTGAAACCAATAATTTCTGAAGTTCAAAATAATATAGAAAAGAAAAAAGGTTTTTTCAAATTTACACGAGAAGATTCAAAGAAAACAAGAGGAAATTAAGATGAAATTTCAATTACGAAAATGCTCAAAGTGTAATCATTATACATTAAAAGATAAATGCCCAAAGTGTAGTGGAGAAACAAAATCAGTACATCCAGCTAAATTCTCACCAGATGATAAATACATGAGATATAGATTAGCAGAAAGATATTCCTAAAAAATAAAATTTAAGGTGCAAAAGTTCCAGTTAATTTTGCTTCTGCAATAATATGACCTTGCATGGCTTCTTCTAATTCTTGTTTGGAATAACCCTCTTTCAGATCAAGTACAGTATCAAGTGCATATCCCTTGAAGACGTATGTATGACGTTTGTCTGGTGGTGCAGGTCCACCATATCCAATTTCACCAAAATCTGTTTTGCCCCTTATTCTTAAATTTCTATTTGGAAACTTCTCGATTGAACCAAATACTAACCAATGAACCCAAACTTTACCAACTGCACCCATTGCATCAGGATCATCCATAATTAATGCAAGACTCTGAGAATTTTCTGGAATATTATCAAAATCTAACTCAGGTTCTTTATTTTCAAAATTATAGCCAAATTTCTTAGGAATTTCTTCTCTTTCTTTAAAATCAGAACTAGTTATAGAAAATTCAGGCATGTTTTTTCAATAAATTATTTTCAAAATAAAGTTTGCTAACTTTCAAGAATAATTTTGTCATTATGTATGGATAAAATTGAACTTCCTAATTGTTTAATCTTATTTTTAAGTTCTCTATCCATAGTTGCAATAATAGTTCGATTATTTTTAACATAATTAATCAATTCTTGATCCGCATAATTTCCTTTAATAGAAATTGTTTTGAAGTTTTTTATAAAATTCAAAGTTGTAGTTATTTCTTGATTTTTTTCTGGAATATTTTGTAATTTTACTAATTCATTTTTTACAACTTCGGGAACAATAAAAGAAATTGAACCTATTTCAACATCAAGATTATCAATATTTTTTATTCTCTTAGTTGCTAGATGAATTAAAAAATTTGTGTCACAGATTACTTTAACCAACTATTCCTGCACCAATTAGTCTCCATCTTTCAGAAATTCTTCTGCTAATTGCAACATTACCACCTTCAAAGATACAAGCTGGTCTTCTAAGTTCAATTTCTATATTTTTGGATTTTATTTTTGTAACTTTCCCTAATATAGGAGCGGTTCCAATATTTAGTCGAAGTAGTTCTCCTGATTGAATTGGTTTAACTTTGACATCTTCAGTAATTCCAACAGCTAAATCAAACAAATTTACTTCTAGTTTTAATTGAGTTGAATTTTCAGGTAAAGTTCCTGGTTTTCCAATTACTGAACCAATAAAAGAATCACTTCTAGTCATAGAAGGATCTAATTTTGTACCAATTGCAATCAATCCACCGGGTTTTACTGAATCAACAATACCTGCTGCAGTTCCTAATGAAATTATTTCCGTAAGTAATGGTTCATATAATTTCTTTTTCTCATTTAAGATTCCTGGTTTGATTTCAATTTCATCACCAATTTTAAAAACTCCTTGAGTAAGACTTCCACCGATTACACCACCTTTGATATTTTTTAATTTTGTACCAGGTTTGTTTACATCAAAAGAACGTAAAACATGCATAACGGTGTCTTTTTTTTCATCTCTTTCAGGGATTTTGATGGTTGATTCAATAGAACCAATTAGAGCATCAACATTTAATCCAGATTGTGCAGAAATTGGTATAACAGGTGATTTAGAGGCATATGTTCCTTTAACAAATTTTGTAATATCTTGATAATTAGTCAATGCTTCTTTGTAAGAGAGTAAATCAACTTTATTTTGGACTACAACTATTTGTTGAATTCCAAGTGTTTGTAAAGCTAAAAGATGTTCTTTAGTTTGGGGTTTAGGAACTTTTTCATTTGCTGCAACTAGTAATAATGCACCATCCATTAATGCAGAACCAGAAAGCATATTTGACATTAAACTTTCGTGTCCGGGACTATCTACAAAACTAACAACTCTAGAAAGTTCACTTTCACTTCCACAATTATTACATTTTGGAGTTGTAGAATATCCTAATGGTTCTTCACAACTTTTACATTTGTAAAAAGCAGCATCAGAATAACCAACACGAATTGTAATCCCTCGTTTTAATTCTTGACTATGTACACTAGTCCATGAACCAGTTAATGCTTGAATAAGGGTAGTTTTTCCATGATCCACATGACCTGCAGTTCCAATATTTACACATGGTTGATATCCATATTTTTTGATATACCAATCAGGAAGTGTGTCTCTCCAATGCATGAATCAAAATGTAAAATCGGTATATGTTAAGTTATTCTTTTTTATCTTCAGTTTTTTCTTCTGCATTTTCAGCAGGGGCTTCAACAGGTAATTCACCATCAAATTTACAATTAACTTGATAGATTTCTTCTGAAATTGTATTTCCACGCATCAGTTTTCTTTTTCTTTGTCCAGCTTCAGCATCTTGTAGTCCTACTCCTCTAGCAAGTAAAACTCGATTTCTTGCAGCACCATGAATGTCATTTCTCATAGGAATTCCAGATTTGTCACTTCCTCCAGTGAGTTTTAATTTTCCAGTTAATCCAACAATAGTAGCATCAGTTTCGTTACCTAATTGTAATCCCAACAAAGGATTTGCATCACTGTCTTTGAGTTCCTTTGAAACAGATTTTCCTTTAATATCTGAAATTGTAAGTTTAAAGTTTGTCAATTATTCGAAAAAAAAGTTGAACGACTAATTAACCTTTGGACATTATTTTTAAATCAATATTACTAAAGTTAGTCATGAAAGAAGAGATCATTTGTCCAAGATGTGACAATAAGATGGTAGATATGCAAGCATGTCATATGATTTGTCCTAACTGTGGTGCTCATCTAGATTGTTCAGATAAAGGAAGTTATTGGTAATTAGATTCCTGGTCTATCAGGAATATAATCAGTTGCCATATTGATTGCTTGATCTTTCATGATTTCAAGATAAGCATCGTAATCTGCTTCAAAATTACAGTGAGGACATTTTACTTTAGTAATATTTTCATCCAAAACTGCAACTTTTTCACACTCTGGGCATCTTGCATCCATGATACTATGTTACAATCAAGATATTTAATCATAATTAATGAATGATTCCTAAGCGGAGTTAGTTTAGTCTGGTATGACGTCAGCTTCCCAAGCTGAAGGCCGCGGGTTCAAATCCCGCACTCCGCATTATAATTCTCTAATCGCTTGTTCAATAATTCCCCTATCAGGAGCTTGTGGAAAATATTTTAAATAATTTTTCAGATCATTTTTTGCATCTGAATTTTTATTCCGTTTTTCTCTAAGAAACGCTCGATTTTTGTAAATTTTGGCAGATCTTTTTGGATTTACTTGAATTGCTTTTGTGTAAAAATTTTCTGCTTTTTCAAATTCATTTGTTTTAAGATAAAAGTTTCCAAGACCATTTAATGTCAAATATGATTTCTCATTAAGTTCTAGACATTTTTCATAATATTTTACACATTCAGGTGAGTTTTGTCCATTCAAAATTGCTCCCAGTAAATTCAATGTAATTGAATTATTAGGATCAAGTTGTATTGCTTGTTTTAAAAATTCAAGTGATTCAGAATAATTCTTTAGAATAGTTGATCTTTCAGACTCGAAACATAATCTGTTTGATTTTTCATTAGAATCATTTTCAAGTTTTAAAGATGATAGTATATCAGTTGGAGCTAAAATAATTAATAATTGTCCTTCTTCAGACCATTCTTTTTCAAATATTCCTTGAGGTATTGCCCCCTCTTGTTGTTCACCTTTTTGATTGCCTTTTTGAATATAATGAAGAATAGTTTTTTCCTCATCATTATATCCAGTAATGATTGATGCATGTTGTGTAATTTCAGGAATTCCTGGAAGAATAACAATTGGAGGAATTCCAGTATCAATAATTTTTTTCAACTCAAGCAAAGATGAACAAATGATTTTACACACCAAACCATGTCTTTCAGCAGATTCTATTCCTTCGATTAGAACACTACCATCAAATCCTGAATATTTTTTGGTAGTTTCTATGGCTTCAGCCATAGGTAAATCAATATTCCAATATTTTGAAACAACGTTAATTGGTAATGGTAAGCAGGGATTTTCTTGATCAATAATGGGTAAAATTAATTCATGATTCTCTTGTTCCATAAATCAAAGAATTTTCAGAGTTATTAAAATCAATCAGAGTAAACAAAATTTTTCAATCAAATCATGACCATCTAGGCTCATTTCAGGATGAAATTGGGTTCCAAATATGGGTTTTTTTTCATGTTGAATTATTTCATATTTACAATTATTTGATTTTGCAAGAGGTACTAATACACTAGGTATTTTTGCTATCTCAAAATTGTGACTTTCAAATACATTCATACTTTTATTTGAGATTAAATTATTTTTTAAAATAGTAATTGTTTCATTTCCTTTTTGAAGTGAATGTATTTTTTTTATTGTTCCTCCTAATGTTAACGCTAAAATTTCTGCACCATAACAAATTCCAAGTAATTTACGATTATTTTTTATTGAAAAAGTAATAATTTTAGAATTAATTTCATTAGTTTTTTTTTCATTTTTTCTTCTTCCAGATAAAATGAAAGAATCATAATTTTCAAGGGAGTTTAATTTTAAAAGATGAGGAGTTTGTATTTCAAAAGAAATTTTTTTTTCATTTAGAAAATCAATTAAATTTTTTGTATATATTGAACCATTGTCTACAACTAAGAGCAATTAGTTGCCTACCTCAATTGATACATAATGCATCTCTGTAATTCCATCTTTAATTAGAATTGTACCAATATTAAGATCATTTCCTTCATGCCACATGAATATTCTATCACTACCTGGTTTTACAAAATTATCAATGAAGTGAGATAAGAACTCTTGAACATCCGTACGTTCATTTTCAGTAAAGAAGAATGATTTTCCTTCATTAAATGAAATAGGAATTTGAATAGATGTTGGTTCAGATATTGATAGACCATTTTCTTCAAATACTGACTTCAAAATATTTATCCTATCACTTCTAGCTAGTTCAACATAATCATCATCTGCTACAATAACAGATGATGTAACACCAGAAACTTTCTTCAAATATGCTTTAAACGCCTCTTCCTGAGTATCACCTAATCCAACAAAGTATTCACCATTAAATGCAGCACCCACTGCAGCAATTGTGCCTAATTGAGCAACTACTCCACCTGCACCTGCAGTGTATACTGGAATAAAGTAAACATCATGATTTCCAACACGATACAAAATATTATCACCAATTCTTGGATTTCGCAAAAGTGTCTTTAGCTGTGCAAATTCAGGATCTCTATCTAACGCTTCTCTAACTGCAGTTGGACCAATTAATTTTGTTGTTGAATCTAATGGGATCTCATAGAATTGCAAATGTCCCAAATTAGTGAGATCATTTTCAACTACCATGTATCCTGCAAGATTTCTTCCTTGTGAACCTTTTAGCTCTAAGGACAATAATCCTAAGAATTCAGTTTCTGCAAATCCTGGAGGTTTTGCTTCTACATAATAGGTATCTAACCCACGTGGAATTTCATAGAATTCATTTGCTTGAATAAATGTCTCAACATTTGTTACATGGTAAATATTGTACATTTCTGTTTTCCAATTAAATAATTCAACAGGATATCTGATTTGTTCTTCTAACCAAGTAGGCATTGGTTTGAATTGTTCAGAATATTGACTAGCAAACATTTCGGAGAAGAAATCATCTCCAGTTTTTAATAGTTGAATATCTCCATTGTATGAATCAACTAAAGCATAACCTACCAAACGTAAGTATGGATTACCTACGGACCATGGAACATCATTAGTATCAAATCCAATTATTAGTGGAATTAACCAATAAGAATTTGTTCCATCAGTAACAGGTAGTGAATCTAACTCTTGACCAAATAAATTATAAAGAAAATATGGATATAAAATTTCCATTCTGTCATTAACATCTTTGTATCTCATTACGTGAACTGATTCTGATGGAAATGAAAGCAAAAAGTTTGGCTCAAAAATCCAACTTAATGGTGGGGAAACATCTAATCCACCTTCACCTGCATAAGATGCTCCTCCAAGTTCTGCACTTGAAGAACCTCTAGAATTTGGATATGCTGACCAGGTTTCTTCAAACAAGCCACCTTCACCATAGTAAATTTCTCTTTGTTGGAAGAATTCACCACTATCTACTATCTGACCATCAGTTGCTTCAAGAGTAAGAAATCCATTTGGAACGTGAGTATATACAAGATGTTCATTATACCATCTATTTTCAAGACTGACAGATGTGGGTAGAATTGGCTTCATGGAAGCTGTCCAATATAGAGTATCATTAAAACGAAGAATATCATTATCTTCAAAGTCAACATATGGAATTAGGCCAATTTCAGGCTTGAGTTTAGCAAAAGCTGCCTCCCAATCCCAAACTCGAATTACATCTAAAACATCACTGTTTTGTTGAATGTAATTATCAATATTATTTAGAGAAACTGAAGTTAATTGGACTTCATGAATATTTTCTTGTATATTAGTTAGTTCACCAAGATATCTATTCACTCCAATTTGTTGCGCAGTGTATGGTCCTAAGTATTCAATTTTCTTTGCATCCGCAATACTATTGTTTACTGAAACAACTCCTACAACAATTATTGCAATTGCAGCAATTGTTAAAATTCTAATATATACATCTCTCTTAAACATATGAGTTAGAACACGTGCTCTAATTCTGTCAATTAGAGAAAATGCAATTAATGCTGAACCAATTATTAGTGTACCACCAATTACATATCTTGTATTGTAATCAATTTGATCTGTGAAAAATAAATTAAACCCTATCCAAAGAATAGCAATTCCAATAATGCCCTCAATTGTTGAAACATAATTTAGATATCTTGGTTTTCCTTCATTAGAGTCTTGAAGAAATGAAGTAATTACATTAATTATTCTATGAATTCCAACATACAAAACTAAACGTAATCCAATTGCTGCAAGTATTGGGGGAACCAGAATTACTAAAGCAGGAATCATAGGAACAATATTTTCAACTGCATAATTTGGATCAGTCTCAGGGGTAACAAATGGCATTAAAAATAATTTTGGTAAGTTTTCAATACCAAGAGTATTTCCCTCAATGAATGACATTGCTGCAAATCCAAACATAATATTTGCAAAGAATGCTCCAAAAAGCAAAACTTTGGTAATTTGCCAAATTACAAACTGTGGTGATGATATTTTATATTTTTTAAAACTTGGAAGGTTATTTGAGATAGGTTGTCCTCCTTGACCAATAAATCCAATACCGGTACTAACCATATACCAAAAAATTGAAGAACGTGCTGAGATGTTTACACGTACAAGTGCAATAATTGATAGAACAATAGCTGAAACTAGAGTGTAAAATAGAGGTTTGGTAAATTGATCTCCAAATTCAGTGAAATTCATCGATAAAATTACTGCCTGATTTCCAACCATGACAAAAATTACTATTCCAATAATTGCAACAATACCTAATCTGATGAATTTTCCAGCATCAGGAGGGGGCGTTTGCTTATCAGTAGATGCACTATACAAAATCAAGTTTGATTAAGATTTGGTAAATTAATGTCTTACCTGCTAAATCATGATAATGAGGCTAATTTTTTACAAATTAAATAAACTGCTGCAAATCTAGGAATTGTTACTTTTTCATTTAGATATGGTCCAAACTTTTTATTTTTTAATTTAAATTCAATTGGACAATTTGCCAATACCTCAATAGAATCATCTCCAATAAAAGATGCTTCAATATATGGATCAAATTTTTGCAAATTCTCACACAAAATTTTTGCTAGTCCACTTTTACTGTTAATCGATCCAGGCAATCTAAAGATTCTATGTATATCCATTGTTACATTAGGATCAATTTTTACACCAATATTTTGAGATATATTATCAAGAGTTTTTTGAAAGGAAGAATACCCATTTGTTATTAATTCAGAAACAATTTTTGAGCGTTTAGATTTTGTTCCAAAAATATGTTTAGAAAATCTTCCTTGCCATCCTGATTTATCAAAATCAGGAAAAGATGAACGATTTGCTTTAAATTTTTTCATTCCAAATGTTTCAGGTATTGCTCCATGAAACATAATGTAATCTACAAGTTCTGATCT
>Ga0257111_1000522_pt1 | contig 15957 bp, 16 predicted proteins | sample LP_taG_6_FD_191567 | JGI IMG/M metagenome (GOLD analysis project Ga0257111, IMG submission 191567) | Marine microbial communities from Northeast Subartic Pacific Ocean, Canada - LP_J_2015_P26_500m | ecosystem: Environmental > Aquatic > Marine > Oceanic | place: Canada: Northeast Subartic Pacific...
TAAAATCTGGAGTTCTTCTGTTATGGTTTTACCAGAATCAGCAAGTAAATCAAGAACTAATGCCAATGTCATGGCTCCATCTCTAACATGATTATGCTTTCCAAACATGAACCCACCATTTTCCTCAAATCCCAAAAGTGCATTTTCAACAATCATCCTTCTTGAAACCTCAACACTTCCAACTTTGGTTCTAATTACTGAAGAATTGGTATTTGTAACAATCTCATCAATTGAATTTCCAGAATTTAAACAGGTAACAATTTTGGAATTTGGATTTTTGTTTAAAAGATACTTTGCTAGTAACAATGCTGATTTATCTCCGGATAATAATTTTCCTTCATTATCACAAAATATACTTCGATCACCATCACCATCAAAAGCAATTCCAATGTCAGCATTATTATTCAAAACAGTAGAAGAAAGTTCTTCTAGATTATATGGTGTAGGCTCAGAACCCCTACCAGAAAAATTTCCATCAATTTGCTCATTAATCATAATAACCTCACAGCCAAGTTGTTCGCATAATTTTCCCGCAGTAATAATCTGTGCTCCATTTCCAAGGTCTAATACAACCTTGAATTTTTTAGATTTGATTTTATCCACATCTACTTGAAATTTTATTCCATCAAGATATGTTTGAATTGCCTTAGAATCGTTTGTCGTATAACCCAGAGCAGAATTATTTTTCATCCAGTTTTTTTGGAAAAAAATCTCTTCGATACTTTTCTCGTCATCACGTGAAATCTCAACACCATCACTGGCAACCGGCTTAATTCCATTATATTCAGGAGGATTATGTGATGCAGTGATCATGATTCCCCCATCATATCCAAGTTTCTTAGTTGCATATTCCAAACAAGGAGTAGGTACTAGACCTGCTAGATGGCAGTCAAGACCAGCGGAATTTAATGTGTCACAAACTGTTTTTGAAATTATAGGACTAGAGTGTCTCCCATCATACCCTACAAGTATTGTGCCGTGTTTAAAATAGGCTGAAATTGATAAAACAAGATCGTGTACAAATTCTAAATTGAAATCTTCAGAAAAAATTCCTCTTACACCATTTGTTCCAAACAGTTTACCCATGTATCCAATCCAATAACGATAAATTTGTCTGTTGTTGCACAATTATTGCGGGAGTCGCCCAGCCTGGTCAAAGGCGCAGGGTTTAGGACCCTGTCTTTTAGGAGTTCGTGGGTTCGAATCCCACCTCCCGCACCATTTCAATTATTTTTCGAAAAACCTAAGAATATAAGGAATCACTAATCATCTCTACCAATGAAGAAAACAATAGTTGGAATCACTGTAGTTGGAAAAGATAGAGAGGGCATCGTAGCACAATTCACAAATTTCGTATTTCAAAAGCACGGTAATATTGAAAAAGTAAATCAGAATGTAATAAAGGGTTTATTCGGTATGTATCTAGAAGTATCCTTTACTTCTAAGATTAATTTTAAGAAATTAGATTCGGAACTACAAAAACTAGGTAAAAAGATAAGAATGGAGGTTAGTACACACTCCGAAACTAACTCGGAAAAAAATATCGCTATATTTGTAACAAAAGAGGACCATTGTCTAAAAGAGATTTTATCAGCAAGACGTACTGTCAAAGGTAAGATTTCTGTCATTGTTGGTACGGAAAAAGCTCTTGCACCACTTGCAAAAAAAGCAAAAATTCCATTTGTCATTGTTAATGATAGAAACCAAGAAAAGGCTGAAGAAAAACTACTCAAACTTTGTAAAAAATTTGAAGTTGATGTAATAGTCCTCGCAAGATATATGAGAATTTTAACGCCAAACTTTGTTTGGAGATATCCGGATAGAATTATAAACATTCATCCATCACTGCTCCCGGCATTTCCTGGATCTCTTGCTTATGCACAAGCATTTGAACGAGGAACAAAAATTGTTGGTGTAACATCACACTATGTTACAGAAAATCTAGATCAAGGACCAATAATTTTCCAAGACTCCTTTAAAGTAACTCCAGAAGATACTCTTGAATCAATAAAAAAGAACGGTCAAAAGTTAGAGGCTACTACTCTCTTTAAGGCTGTAAAAATGCATCTAGATAATAAGTTAGAAGTTCGCTGGAGAAAAGTCCACGTTAAATCTAAGTGAAAGTAATGGACGCTAGCGAGCTTTATGATCCTGAATTTCGAAAGTTAATCAAGTCAAAAAAACCTACGGTCATAATTCCTGTTGGCTCTATTGAGCAACATGGGGCTCATTTACCAATAACAACTGACTCTGATATTGTTACAGAGGTTGCTTCACGTTTGGCAAAAAAATGTGGTTTCATAGTTTTTCCAACCATCAGTTATGGATATTCAGTTGAGCATGCACCTTTGTTCACTGTAAATATAAGACTGATACCTATCCTACGTGACATTATCTCATCATTAGTAATAAACAAAATAAAATCTGTTATAATTTTAAACGGCCATCATGGAAATGTTGATACTTTAGAGAGAATGAAGTATGCCTATCAGCAACCTAATCCCGAACCTAAATTGAAATCAGATTTTAAAGATGTCAAAATAGATTTTTACTCATATTGGCATTTTATGAAGCGTGAGTTTGACCATGCTGGCTTTGTAGAGACTTCAATGATGCTTGCTATTTCAGACAAGGTCAAAATGAAGAAGGTGAAAAAGGGGTTAATAACAAAGGACTTGAGCGAGAAGGAAAGGAAGAGAATTAACAAACTCTCTACACAACCAGGCGGATTTCCTAAGGTTGCAAAGAACGGAGTGTGGGGTGACCCAACCGATGCAACAAAGAAGAATGGAAAGAAATTCCTTGCTGAAATCGTTAGAAATCTGGCAAAAGAGTGTCAATCTTGACTTACTGAACAAGGTTGGAAATTATACCAGTGAATGTTTAATATACGGCTTCATAATCAATCACAATAAGTGTAAAATATGTCCGTTGATATGGCAGTAAAAATATTGGATGAGAGTATTAACAAAACAGTACTGATCAAGCTCAAAGGCTCAAAAACCATAAGAGGTAACCTTCTAGGTTTTGACCAACACATGAACCTGCTACTCGACCAAACAGAAGAGATCCCTTCTGAAGGCGATTCTAAAGAACTTGGAACCCTAGTTGTGAGAGGAGATAATGTCATAATGATATCTCCACCACCATCCTAAAGGTGAAAATGCTATGGTAAAAGGTACAACATCCATGGGTGGTTTTACTAGAAAACATGTACATATCAGATGTAGACGTTGTGGTAAAAACTCATATCATAAGCGTCATCACACATGTGCCAGTTGTGGATTCCCAGATTCCAAAATAAGAAAATATTCTTGGATCAAATGGTACACCTAGATGCAAGAAATTAACTATAGTATAAAAAACGAATCTAATTCATTGGTCATAGAACGAGATATTCTTACAAAATCTATTTCAAGATTATATCAACAAGACCCTCAATTAACAAGAATACAGCAAGACAAACTTTTGACAAAATATCAATATCAGCTTAGGGTAGTAAATGAAAAAATTAAAAATTTAGAAAGCAAAAAGGAGCCAGATGTTTTATCAGCAAAAGATCAATCATTCAAAGAAATGGATCAAAAGTTATCAAGAATAGAAAAAAGATTACAAGAATTAACAACAAAATTCACCAGACCTAATGAAGATGTGGAGAAGGTCAGCAAAAAACCAACTGAAAAATCTAAGAAGGCTGATTTTCAAATTCTAGCAAAAAAGAATGAAGAGCTAAATTTCTATGCATCAAATATGAAAATAGACTCGAAATCACAAAAAGATCTTGAGGTTGTTACTATGACTGAAGTACCCAAGAAGATACCAGAATTTTTCCTGACTAAATTTAAAGAAAAACAATTAGAAACAAAAATCATACAACATAGTACTGATACTCCAGTAGTAAAAAATTTAGAAAATGTGGTTAAGATTGCAGTACCTAAAATTAATGTGTGTGAACGTCCAGAGTGTACAAATCCAAAATACACCAATAGACATTGTACGTTACATAGTAATTCAAATCAAACAAAATTTGAAAATAATGAAACTGAAGTAGTTATTCCAAGTTCTCAATCAGTAGAATCTCAACAGACTGAGATTAAACACCCTATCACAAACGAAAACACAAAGGAACAGGTGAAGGATGTTGATGAATCACTTGATGAAGATGATATCTCCAAAGTAGTAGCATCTATAGAAAAATCATTATCTAATCTAGATCAAGTAGAGGTAGAATAATTGACATATGATAGTGCCATTAAGGCATTATCTCAGGATGCACTAAAATTTGTAAAAAATAACCAGGTGATTGGATTAGGTAGTGGAAGAGCCGCAACTGCATTTGTAAAATCACTATCCTCGTATGTAAAAAAAAATAAAATTCATGTAAAATGTATACCAACCTCTTTACAAATTAAATTGGAAGCAGAAAAGGGAAAACTTCATCTTATGGATACTGTACAAGATCAAATCGATGTTGTTTTTGATGGAGCTGATCAGATTGATAAACAAAAAAATTTGATAAAGGGTGGCGGTGGTGCATTGCTAAGAGAAAATATTCTCATTAGTGCCGCAAAGAAAGTAGTTATTATGGCTGATGATTCAAAATTTGTAACAAATTTCAATAGAGATGTACCAGTTGAAGTTCATCCTTTGGCTAGAAATACAGCAACAAAAGCTATTTTAAAAATTGGTGGAAAACCAATCATTCGAACACTTGATAGGGGATATCCATTTGTTACAGAAAATGGAAATATCATTCTTGATTGTGATTTTAAAATAATAAAAAAACCAAAAGCATTGCAGGAAAAAATTCAAAGTATACCTGGAGTTTTAGAGGTAGGTATTTTCACCAGAAAACCAGACATCATTTACAAGGCACTAAAAGATGGACGTTTTGATGTGATCAAATAGAATTATTTTTTCTAGACACTAATTTACCATAACCGCATTTACCGACAACTTGGAAATCTTCAGACACTGTTTGTCCACGAACAATAGTTTTTACTGGCCAACCCTTCAATTTCCAATCTTCATAGATTAGATAGTCAGAAAATCCACCAAATAGATCATTTGTAACTTTCTGCTCTTTATTTAGATCAATTAAGGTGATATCTGCATCTGAATCAGGCTCAAATGAACCCTTTGTAGGATACATCCCAAATATTTTGGCGGTGTTCGTACTAGTAATATTTACCAACTGTTGTAGTGTAATTCTATTTTTGTTTACACCCTCACTAAGTAACAATGGCAAAGATGTTCCAATACCTGGAAACCCTGCTAATGCATCCCAAATAGTATCTCCATCTAGTTTCAACTTTAATTGATTTGCAACGTGATCTGTTCCAATTGTATCAACTTGATTTTCATTAATTGCATTCCATACAGCTAAAACATCATCATCACTTCTTATGGGTGGCATTACTTTGGCAAGATACCCTTCTTGTTTTTCATAAGATAGTGTCAAATAATGAGGGCATGTCTCGGTAAATATTTTTGTTCCATTTTTTCTTTCTTCATTAATTTGTTGTAAGGCAGTACGAGAGCCTATATGGGCAAAATACAAAACACAGTTGAAATCTCTAGCAAGTTTTGAAATTGTTTCGATTGAATGTGATTCTGATTCAGAAGGTCTGCTATTAGACCATGCAGAAAGTCCGTCAAGATTTTTTTCTTTAGACTTTTTTATTCCACATCCACATTGTTCGTAATCCTCTGCGTGAACCAAAACAGGACACCCAAGTGAGGCTGCATTTTGTACAACTTTAGTAATTATTTCAGAGTTTACTTCTACACATTCTTCTCGTAAGACATTCTCCCCAGGTTTCATATCCATATACACATGTCCAACTTCTCCTCCTAGATTCATGTACAGCTTGAAAGAAGTAACTCCACTTTCTACACAAAACCGCATTTCATTTACTTGATTTAAAGTAAAAATTGATGCATGAATAGCATAGTCCACATAATGAGAATTTGAACTGGATATCAGTTGATCTGATAATGATTTTTCATAAGAGTCACCTAATCGAAGCATTCTCATCATGGTGGTTACACCACCGATTGCAGCAGCATGTGATTCAGATTGTGCGGCCTGTTCTATTGGAGAGTAAACTCCGTAATGTACATGAGGGTCTATAACCCCAGGAATGGATACCAATCCATTTGCATTAATTTTATGATCGCATGATGGTGTTTCATTTGTTAACTTTACAATTTTTCCTTCATCCAAAATTATATTTTTATCAATTATTCCAGTAGGTGTGATAATGTGTGAGCCTACGATCAATGTATCATACGTCATCTAATTCTATTGAAAAATTCTAGTATTTTTACTTGAGTAAATGAATAAAAACTGATTTTATCATGAATATTACAGGGCTGGTGGTTTAGTGGTATAATGCCGCGTTCGCAACGCGGATGTCGAGGGTTCAATTCCCTCCCAGTCCATCTATATACTATTATAGATAAATCATGGAAAAAATGTGTAATGAAAGTTTTCAATGGAAAACAGGCCGCAGAAGATTATATGGCAAGTCATACCTTAACATTTTCTACTCCTGATTTGACTCTTAAGCGATTTTCATTTTGGCTTGGAGATATTGTCCCTGTTCCAAATAATAAAGAAGAAACAATGCCTAGATTAATGACCTACATAGAAGAAAAAGATTTTGCTCCAACTCAGGTTATAGACGATGACAGTTATGAACCATCTGGTGCTGTATTAAAATCTGGACTTTATGGTAGTGCAGATACTGATTCTGGTAGTCAAACAAAATTTTGTTCAGAATGTGGTGAAAAAATTTCTGCCTCAGCAAGATTTTGTACTGAATGTGGTGCAGGTCAAGAACAGTAAAAATTAAAGATTAAATTTTATTTCCGCAGTTTGTGCAGAACTTTGCATTTTGTCGCAAATCAGAACCACATGAGGAACACTTTGCAGTGTTTGATGGTTTTGAAACCAATGATGGATCAGGTGTTGGTAGTGTACCTGCATTATCGAAAGTGGTTGCAGCAGATATTACAGATGCTGGACCGCCAACAGGGTTTTCCGCTGTTCCCGAACGTGGTCCTGGTGGAGTTGCCATACCACCTGGCATCATTCCTGGTGTACCCATTCCTGGCATTAAGCCTGGAGACTGTGTTCCGCCCAATGATGCACCACCAGAAATTTTATCAACGGCTTTTTTAATTTCAAAGATTACTTTGATTGATAAAAATTCCAATGCAGAATATGCAACAACATAATCACCTAGTTTCTGAAAAAATTCCCTTTCCGTTAATTTTCCTTGCTTATACATATTGTTAGTGTCAAGAAATGATTCGTAGTAACCTTGAGATTCTTCGAATAATTTGTTTAATTTATCATTCAAAAGATTTAATGTATCAACTTCTCCTAGTGACATGAATTTTAATCACATTTTACAATTATAATTACTTTAGGTTATATCAAAGAATAATTGAGGCTAAATTATTCCAGTGCCTTATCAATCATTGTTTTGTAGGTTTCTTTAGAAGCAGCACCTACTTGTTGAGCAACGACTTGACCATTATTAAATATCATTAAAGTGGGTATGCTGAAAACATTGTATTTTGACGCCAATTCATTAGCCTTATCAACATTCACTTTGACAAATTTAACCGTGCCATTGTAATCACCAGACAATTCTTCTACAACAGGCCCAACCATTCTGCATGGACCACACCATTCAGCCCAAAAATCAACAAAAACAGGTGTTGATGAACCTATAACATCTGTTTCCCAAGTTTTCGTATCTGAAACGTGAACCACAGCCATATCAACACTAAAAAAAATCGCCACTTAAATGTTCAGCTAAATTATGAGTTCATAGAATATGTTTAAATGAGATTTTAGATATGAACACCTATGAGCTCCGATTTACGAATAAAAAAGTTAAGAGGTTCAGGAGGATATGTAATGGCTCAAGTTTCCGATGAACAACAAAGAAAAGGAAACCTTGGTGGTCCAGATCTCTTTTTGGCACCTATGGGTAGACTGGATGAATATACAATTAAAAAATATTCTTGCAATATATGTGACAAAGAATATGACGGTAGTCCAAAAATTGAATATGAGCATCCTAACGAGCAAGTAGCTGACAATTTGATTCTTGTTGAACGAGGTCAATATCTTTGCATTGAATGTGGTTCACCTATTGCTGAGTATAGAGAATTTCAAAAATCGGATGAATCAAGTGACATCGGTAATGCAAAACCAACTGAAGTGAATGCAGAAATTTTCCAGAAATTAAATGATACTCAAGAAGATTCAGAAAGTATAGTGAATGAAATTATTAGTGAAAATAATGAGCAATTAGAAAATGTAGACGAGTCTTTAGAAACTGATGTTGAATCAGGCGATATAGATTCTACATTTAGTGCAATCACAGGAAAAATAGTATTTGATGAAAATGCTAAGCAGGTGGGAGTTGCTAAACAAGTGGGTGTCAATTCCAAAAATGAAGTAGTTTTAGTTATAACAGATAATTATGGAAATGACAAAAGTGTTGATTGGCAAAAAATTAAAAAAATTGGTGAGATTGTATTACTTGGAAATACTGGAATTGAGAGAGAAAATATTCCAGCTCCGGACGGATTAAAATGTCCAAACTGTAATTTTGATAACAAATCGGATGCTAAGTTTTGTGAAGATTGTGGATCGAAAGTATAGTAAGCACAATAAGATTTATCTAATCATCATGAAGGAAAAAACGTAACTTGGGATCGTCTTCAATCAAAAGTATAGTAAAGGATATCATAATTGTGGCTATTTGTGTAGCAGTGATATGGATTGCTCTACAAGCTTATTTTGGTGCCGTAAATCCATTTTATGTTGTATCTAGTGGAAGTATGTATCCACAATTAGCAATGTATGATATTATAGTAATCACTGGACATACGCCATTTGAAGACGTCAAAGTTGGAGATATTATTGTATTTGATAGACCGAAAGACCATGACAAAGTCATCGTACATAGAGTGGTAGCAGTAGTTGATGATGACCCAAAAACATTGAGAACAAAAGGTGACAATAATCAGGCATCTATTCCTGGTACAGATTTCCCAATAACTGAGCAAGAATATGTTGGAACCGTGGTTCATGTTATTCCACAAGTTGGTTATATAACAAAAATTTTACAGCCTCCAGTAAATTACATCATAATAGCTGTAATTGTTGGAATAATGATAATCAGACAAATATCAAAAAAATACAACAAAAAAGATCTGATAATAAATGATATAGATGAATCCAAATCAGACGGGAAAATAGATTATTTCTTAAATGATAAAGAATATAGTTCTGAGGATTTTCTAACTAAAAATGAAAAACCTGTTGACGGAATTAGTAAAGAAGATACTAAATCAATAGATGATATACCAGAATTTTTCCGCGATAAGGAACAGGAATCAGAAAAAGAGAAAGAATGATCTTATTCTTTGGAATTATCTAGTTTAAAAACTCGTTTAAAATAATCTGCATTCTCAAGAGTTTCCTCACCATCATCTTGAATTTTTGCTAGATTTTTTGCAAGTCGTTTTTTATAACCAAGTTGCATCTGACGAGCAATCTGAATTCTTTGTGCTTGTGGAGAACCTGCTCCATGCATTGATTCTGTAAGATAACCAACTGCATTTCTGCCCATAGTCATATTTTCAATTAGACGTAAAATTCTCATCCTACTTTCAACATCAACACCCTTTTTTCCTTTGAGGTATTTTTCAAGTAGTGGTCCAGTTATTGGGTTTCTGAGCTCTGCTTCAGATGGTAATGTAACCATTAATCCACCAGCAATATCTTGAGCAAACCTGCTTATTTGATAAGGAAAGCGTGTAACGTTGTGTTTGCATACGTTTGCCAACATATCGTCATTTTGCCAAACTCCAGACTTCATCTTTTGAGATTGATACGAAGATGCAATTCCTGTACCATAGATTGATTCGTTTAGATGAGTCATCTCAATTAATTTATCTTTAATATGAGAAACTTTAGGCACACCGTTATAATCTGCTATAGTTGCTGCAGCACCAATCAGGACATCACCTAAACCAGTCTTACAAACATAGCTTCTTCTATGATAACAAGTAAACCTCTCAACCAACATTGAAGCAAATTCATACTCTCCATCCATGAAGATCATTTCGTTTGGAATGAAAGCTTTATCAAAAATTACCATCGCCTCTTGACCACTATATTCTGAGTTACCTTGATCAATATCACCAGGTTCCATACTTCTTGTATCGCAAGACTGTCTGCCATAGATGTAAGTTATTCCTGGTGCATCTACTGGAATTGCTCCTACAACTGCATAATCTTTATCGTTTTCAGTTAATCTCATAGTTGGCATAACAAGCATCCAATGAGAGTTAATACAACCAGTCTGATGAGCCTTGGCTCCAGATATGTAAACACCTTTATCGTTTCTTTCAACTATACGAAGAAATAGATCAGGATCTTCTTGGTCAGATGGTCCTTTACTTCTGTCACCTTTGACATCAGTCATTGCACCTCCAATCACCAGATTTTCATGTTGAACCATTTTGATAAATTCTAACAATTTTTTATGATAATTTGTTCCATGTTTTTCGTCAATCTCAAATGTAGTAGAATGAAGTGAGTTTAATGCGTCCATACCAACACAACGTTGGAAACATGTACCAGTCAGCTGTCCTAACTTTCTCTGCATCTTGTTTTGTTTAACTACATCTTGTGCACTTTCTGCAATATGCAAGAATCGATTTACCTGTTCTCCTGTGATAGAAGACTTTGCTGATGCAAGATCTTCTTCTTCCACAGCAAGATCATAAGTTTTAGCAACTGCATTAATTGAAGGACGAATAATTGGGTGATCAACAGGTTCTTTGATAAGTTCACCAAACAAGTAAATTGTAAGATCACGACCTCTCAGGCTTTCAATATATTCTTCGCCAGTTCTTATGGGTCTGATTGTTTTTTGCATGTTACTTCTACAATATTCTCTTATAAAAATTCTAAAAATAGATTAGCCATAGCTTTAGCTAATTTAGATACCAATTCTTACATCCAATATTTTACAGCCGTTATTTTTTTCCATGACCAACACGGGATTCATATCAAGTTCTTTAATTTCACTAAAGTCAGTGACAAGTTGGGATAATCGTTGAATACATTCAGATAATTTCTCTACATCAGATGGTTTTTCGCCTCTTACTCCATCCAAGAGCTTCTTTGTCTTGATGGACATAATCATGTCGTTTGATTCTTGATCAGTTAAGGGTGCAAGTCGGAAAGTAACATCTTTTAAAATTTCAACATAAATTCCACCCATACCCAGCATAATAACCGGACCAAAACCAGGTTCAAGCTTGGAACCTATGATCATTTCTTTACCACCTTTAACCATCTCTACAATTAAGACTCCCTTGATTTCAGCATCGCTATCATATTTTTTGGCATTCTCAACAATTTCTTTGAATGCATTACGAACTTCATCATCATTTGTAAGATTGACTTTAACACCACCAGCATCTGATTTGTGTACTATTTGTGGTGAGGCAATCTTCATAACTACAGAATATCCAATCTTATTTGCAGCTTCAATAGCTTCATCCTCAGTCTTTGCAAGAGTACTTTTTGGGAGAGGAAATCCATATGCTCCTAAAATTTCAAGGCCTTCTTCTTCAAGTAGGTTTGTTCTTCCCTCTGCTTTCACCTTATCAAATACTTGTTTGGCTCTTTGAGTATCAACTTCAAATTTTGTTATCTTTCCTTCTGGAGTTTTTGTCCATTCAACAAATCGAAGCATTGCCTTAAGTGCACGAATAGAACCTTCCGCATAGGTATAATACGGAACATCGCCATTGGCAAGAATTTCCCTATTTGTGATTCCTTCATCCAAACCCATCAAACTTGCTAGCATTGTTTTCTTGTATTTTTTTGACATTTTTACAATCACTTCTGCCAGTTTATCATAATCCAATGTTGCAGAAGGCGTACACATTGAAATTACAGACCCAACATTATTGTGTTGAAGAACTTCGTTCAGAACATTTTCAAATCTATGATAATCTGCATCACCAACAATGTCAACTGGATTCCTTGAACTGCCCCAAGGTGGAATAACTGCATCTATTTTTGGTCTAATCTCTTCAATCTTTGCCATTTTGATTCCAAGTTTTGAGCATGAATCAGTTGAAATAATTGCTGGACCGCCAGCATTTGAAACAATTACAAGATCACCTTCTGTAGGAAGAGGTTGTTTAGAAAATGCTGTTGCATAATCAAACAGTTCTTCCATAGTATCAACTCTAATAGCTCCTGATTGTTTGAGCACTGCATCATAGATCTCATCTGAACCCATCAAAGCACCTGTGTGCGACATTGCTGCCTTCGCACCCTCAGGACTTCTTCCTGACTTCAACACCAAAATTGGTTTTTTGACTTTGTTATTTTTTGTAATTTGTTTACATATTTTGAGAAATTCTTGGCCATTTCCCATATCCTCAAGATACATGACAATAACTTTTGTCTGTTCATGATCAGCTAACATTTTCAATATATCTATCTCAGTCATATCCGCTTTGTTGCCCATACTTACTACAGCTGAAAATCCAATTCCTTGTGCACTTGCATCTTCAACAAGTGCAGCACAAATTGCACCGCTCTGTGACACAAGGGCAATTTGACCAGATTTTGGAGTTATTTTAAGAAAAGTAGAATTCATCATAGTTGTTGGTTCTAAGTTCATTACACCCAAACAATTTGGACCAATAATTTTTATATTATATTTAGCAGCAATATCCTTTAATTTTTGTTCTAGTTTTTTGCCTTCCTCATCCACTTCTTTAAAACCAGCTGTGATTACAATGGCACCCTTGATTCCTTTTTTTCCACACTCCTCAAGAACTATTGGTACTATGGTATTCTTTGTGATTATAACTGCGAGATCAATCGATTCAGGAACATCCATAACGCTTTTGTATGCTTTTTGATCAAACACTGTCTCTCTAGTTGGGCTAATAGGATAGACAATTCCTTTGTAACCCTTCATAATATTAGACGTAATTGCACGGCCAACACTACCTTCTTTGTCAGACGCACCAATTACAGCTATAGATTTTGGAGAAAGGAAAACTGATTCAGACATAGCAATAAATTCACTAATTTTCTATAATAAAGTTATTCATGATTATCTAACTGCCTAACATTTTTCCAGCTAAATTTTCTCCTCTTGGAATCCATATAATTTTGAGGTTTGAAAATTTTGATATCAAAGACCAAGCATCACGAGCCAAAGAGCGCAATTGTTCATTATTTATTGCAAAAATATGGTTAAGTTGATTGACTGTATTTTTTGAATCACTATAAATAATTATTTCACCGTTAAGTTTTTCATATTTTTTTAATGCAGAAATTATTGCTAGATATTCTGCCTGATTGTTTGTTATTCCAGGTTTTTCCTCAAAGAATGATTCACCCGTTTCCTTTACAAAGAAACCAAAACCTGATTTTGCTCCACCTGATCCATCTACATAGATATTGGTTATCATCTTTGAATAGGCTACAAATTTTCTTATTAAATTTATTGTAACTTTACATGTTTTTATGCATAAGAATATCTATAGCATATTCAAATTTTATGTATAATGATCAAACCTGGAAAGACAGTAAAAGATATTAAAATTTCTAACGAATCCACTGCACATGATATTTTTGATGAGTTAGGACAATCAGGGGGTTTTGAATCACGAAATGTGGCAGATGGTGTAAAAATTCTTACTGATATGATTCAGGATGAAAATTGTTTAAAATTTTTATCGTTTATCGGTGCAATTGTTTCTACAGGTTTTAGAGGAATTCTACGCGATATGATCAAAAAAAAATGGTGTGATGTTGTGATAACAACTTGCGGTGCACTTGATCATGATATTGCAAGACATTTTGCAGAATACAAAGAAGGTTCTTTTACAATGGACGATAAGGAGCTTGCAGATCAAAATATTCACAGATTAGGTAATGTATTGGTGCCAATGGAAAATTATGGTCCGTTAATAGAGGAAAAAGTTCAAAAAATTCTAGAACAAGCTTACAACGCTGGAAAAAAAGAATTTTCGACTGCAGATATTAATCGTGAATTAGGAAAATCAATGGGTGAAGATTCATTTCTTTACTGGGCTTACAAAAATAATATCTCTGTTATAGTCCCTGGAATAATGGATGGTGCTGTAGGAAGTCAAGTATGGATGTTTGCGCAAAAACATCCAGATTTTAAATTAGATTTGATTGAGGATGCAAATTTTTTATCAGGACTGATATTCAAAGCAAAAAAATCCGGGGCATTAATGCTTGGAGGTGGAGTTCCAAAACACCATACGTTATGGTGGAATCAGTACCGTGAAGGATTAGATTATGCAGTCTATGTAACTACTGCACAAGAGTTTGATGGTAGTCTAAGTGGTGCATTAGTTAGAGAGGCAATATCGTGGGGAAAAGTAACCAAGAATGCAAAGGAAACTACAATACATGCAGAGATTACTACAGTGTTCCCTTTCATGTATAAAGCAATTTTAGAAAAACTAGAGAAGTGAAAATTTAATAAAACATTAAAAATCAGTGTTTGATATTTTTCAAATATGGATCATCATAATTTTAAGGGTAAAGATATTCCACATATCAAACTCAATTCAAAAACGAATATCAAGGAATTAGTTGAAATTTATGCAAATTCAGGTTTCAATGGAAGGCGGTTGGGTGAGGCTGCAAAACTATATTCAAAAATGATTCATGAGAATGCAACAATCTGTCTTACTGTTGCAGGAGCACTGACACCTGTTGGATTTGGTGGGATAATCAAAACTTTGCTAGAAAAAGGATTTGTAGACTGGATTGTTACTACTGGTGCGAATGTGTATCATGAGGATCACTTTGCATGGGGTTTTCCTGTCAAACAAGGACATTCTAATGTAGACGACAACATTTTGTATGATAAAGAAATTGTACGTATTCGTGATGTATACGTGAAATTTTATGAAACATTAGAAATGCAAGATCAGGTCATTCAGAAAATCTTTCAGAATAAAATTATGGATAAACCATTCACAACTGCAGAATTTTGTAATGTTTTAGGAAACATCAGTAAAAAAAAGGCGAAATATCCAGAAAGAAGTTTCGTCACTACTGCGTACGAACTTGATGTGCCAGTCTATGTTTCAACCCTAAAGGATTCATCATTAGCACTGAATCTTGCAATTCATCGTTTAAAGAATAAAACATACAATCTAGATTTTGTAAGAGAGATAATTGAGCAAGCGGGAATTGTTTACAATGCCAAGAAATCTGGTATTTTAGAATTAGGTGGCGGTGTACCAAAAAATACAGCACAACAAACTGGTCCACTTCTAGATCAAATTTTGAGAAAGGATCATGGTGGACAAGATTATATCATACAGATAACAGATGCTAGACCTGACACAGGTGGATTGTCTGGTGCGACACTTGAAGAAGGAAAAAGTTGGGGAAAGGTACAAGACTCACATGAAGATTTAATCACCGTTTATGCAGATGCAACTATTGCATTTCCCATATTAGCATTATATGCTATTAGTAATGAAAAACCAAGAAAACCAAAACGCCTATACAAAAAACTTGATTCATACTATGAATCTCTTCGAGATTCTGCGGTAAAAACTCCAGACAAATTTGCAAAATTATTAAAAAAATCAAAAATTAATTTAGACTGAATCGTTTTTGAATAACTTTGTTAGTTTGATTATCAAATTTATGGTAAACATGTAGATCACAGTAGAAATCATTTGTGAAATTATTGATGCCATGTATGGTTCATAATTTAATGAAAGTAAGTAATACTGCAAGATCCATCTTGCAATGGTATAAACAACCTCGCTAATACCTAATGATGAGATGATTTTGACGAGATCCGATTTTAATAATGATTTATCGGTTTG
>Ga0257111_1000525_pt1 | contig 15941 bp, 17 predicted proteins | sample LP_taG_6_FD_191567 | JGI IMG/M metagenome (GOLD analysis project Ga0257111, IMG submission 191567) | Marine microbial communities from Northeast Subartic Pacific Ocean, Canada - LP_J_2015_P26_500m | ecosystem: Environmental > Aquatic > Marine > Oceanic | place: Canada: Northeast Subartic Pacific...
TGGGTCATCTTCAACAAAAACATACATAGGCAATGTTTGTTGTGTTGCCAAATATGATGTAATCAATTGATTAGCATACTGGTCATATAATTTTTTATTATAAGTTGTAACAAAAATCTTTTTCATCCTTCTCTTTTCATATCAGCACTCATCATATCTTTAACTAAACTATCTATGGTATGCTTAGGTTTCCATCCTAATTTTGTTTTTGCTTTTGTATTGTTGCCTACTAATAAATCTACATCTGTAGGTCTAAAAAATTTGGGATTTGTTTTAATAATAAAATCTCTACTATGTTCGTCTATTATTTCGTGACCATTTACCTGATATTTTATCTTTAAATAATCTAAACATTTAAGTATAAATTCTTTAACCTGATATGTCTTACCAGTAGCAATAACATAATCTTCAGCTTTATCTTGTTGCAACATCAACCACATTGCTTCAACATAATCTTCAGCGTGTCCCCAATCTCTAAAACTTTCTAAATTACCTAATTCTAAAACTTTACCTGTCCGTGACCATTCTACTAATCCTTTTGTAATCTTTCTAGTTACAAATTCTTCACCTCTCATAGGACTTTCGTGGTTAAATAATATACCTGAACAAGCAAATAAATTGTATGCCTCTCTATAATTAACAACCATATAATGTGAATATGCTTTTGCAACACCATAAGGACTTCTAGGATAAAATCTAGTAGTTTCTTTTTGTGGTGTTTCAGTAACCTTACCAAACATTTCACTAGTAGAAGCTTGATAAAATTTAATTTTAGGATTTACATCTTTAATCGCTTCTAATATATTTAAAACTCCTATTGCGTTTGTAAGTGTAGTAACTTGTGGTTGTTCAAATGACAATGCTACAAATGATTGAGCAGCCAAATTATAAAATTCATCTGGTTGAGTTTTAACTAATAATTTTGATATATTATAAGGTTCAGTTAAATCTATATCAACTAATTCAATATCATTTCTAATACCTAATTCATCTAATCGCCAATATCTTTTGCCTGTATTTCGTCTTTGAGCACCATATACTTTATACCCTTTCTCTAATAATAATTTAGCAAGATATCCACCATCTTGACCTGTGATACCTGTAATCAATGCTGACTTCATTGTATCAATTCCTTTATATAATAAAAAATCATATCTGAATCAAATTCTTGGAGAGTAAATTCTGTATAAGATACCATTTTATACCATTCTAAAACTTCTTTAGGTTCAGCATAATATAAATCTTCTATCTTATCAATGTCAGTATTTTCTAATTTAACTCCTTCTTTATCGTATGAAATTATACCAGCACCAAAATTATATTTTGAAGTAATACAAGGTATTCCTAAATTAATAAGTTGAAAAATACTTGTACTTTCTCCTAACACCCCACAATAAACATCATCTATAATAGTATTTAAAGTTACATCTCTATCCACAACTTCAACATCTTCCACTAAATCTTCAATTACAATTTTACTATGTGGATGTGCTTTAACTAAAATTTTTCTTGTAGTTGCTTTTCTAACTTTTTCAACAGTAGTTTTAATAAATTCAGGTACAGGCATAGAAGATGTTGGGTCGTGTTCTAAACCAGGCACAATTAAAACTGCACCATCTTTATTATTTTTCCAGCTATGATTATATATATTATCTAGGGTTACGTCTGGATTATATCTGTTTGTCAACATAATCATATTATTTAATCTTTGGAAATTATCTGGTTTACACCATTTAGTTTTTCCATATGTCCAGTTATTTAATCCCATACGGTAATATCTTGGACCTGTTTTTTTATACCAAGTGTCTATGTAATTACATTTAATTCTACTTAATGTTGCACTTTCAGTAACTATTAATGGTTTTCTATATTTTTTTGATAGACGACTAGCTTGGAGATTAACATATTCCATCCAGGCAAATCTATTAAAATCTATAACTTTTCCATCTTTATCTTTTTCAATATCAACTGTTTTATATTTTTGTCTTTTAGGACTTGTACTGCCCCAAGTTCCATCAACCAAAAAAGCATCACAATTTATAATTCTTACAACATCTTCTTCAGATAAAAGTTTACTTACTGGTCTTTTAAAAATTCTATAAAGTGATATATTATGTCCCTTACCCCATTGTTTTATTGCGTGTTCAATGGCAGATATCGCATTGGACGTTCCTAAACTAACTATTTTTTTTAACATTTTCATTCTCTATTTTATAAAAAGTATATTTTAAAGTTAATTCTTCCCACACTTTTACATTTCGTAAGGTGTAAAGATAATACTTGTCTCCTTGTTTTTGTTTTACACAATTTGGGTTATCACTATGATTAACAAACCCACCTAATGGTGTTCTTATAATTTCTCCATCAACAAGTACGTGACATAAACCTAACTTTACATCTTTCTCAATAAACTTTGTTGTAAATAATCCTTGACCTTCTATAGAAGATTTTTTAATTATTAAATAATCTGGTATTGGTTTATACATTTGGGTATGAGTCCTTTGACATAAATGTTTGTTTAACAATAGCCTTTTGTTCTTCTATATTCTCTACATAATATCCTTCAATATGAGTATACCCATAACGTTTTGCCCAATAAACTCTTTTATTACCTGTATGTACTGCAAGTCCAGGTATACAGTTGCCATCTTTATCTTTCGGCCATCTTTCTTCTTTTAACCAATAATGTTCTAGGTCAGTATAGATAATTGGATATATCATACCTGCACCTTCAATACTTTCTTTAAAATTTTCATATCTTTTTTTCATCCAATTAAGATTAACAGTTAACATCAAATCATTTACACTTGCTATTTTTACTTCAGGTGCAATATGATTTAAAGGTGAATGCTGGCACGTAACGTGTTTTTTTGCTCGTAAAATTTTCATATTATATATCATATGTGTATCTCATCAAGTTCTAATTCAATACCTTGTAATTCATCTGGCTTACCTTTTGGATATGTTGGATAAAGTCTAAACTCTTCACCAGTATCATCATTTTTACATCCTGCAACTAACCAATCCCATTTGAAATCTCCATCTATAACAAACTCGTTCATCACTTCATATCTTCTATCAGGTTTTTGTTTAAGTAATTCTTCCTTACACGCTTCCATAGTTGGATAATACCCTTGCATTTGAAACGTTTGTTGCGTTGCAACTGGATCCATACCAATAAGATATGCTAATATTAAAATTTTAAATGGTCCCATAATTTGCCTTTGCTATATACCAGCTATCAACTATATCTGATACTGGATTGCCTGCCTTTTCTGTATTAAATAACTTCTTTAAATTTGTTTTTGTATCTTTACAAAATTGTTCATACATCATTTCTTTATCTGCATTACCCTTACCTGTAGCTAATTTCTTAACAACACTTGGTACAATAACACTATACTCCCATTTTTGTTCTAATAATCTATATTTAAGTATACCACAATTTTCTGCTATTTGAAATAATGCTCTACCTTTAGAACCATATGAATAGTTTTCAATTGCTATTGATGGTCCAATGCCAACAGTATGGTCTCCTGGATGATATAAACGTAAAACTTTTAAAACCCAATCAGAAATTTGAGTAAATCTTTGGATAGGGTCTGTATATGGTTGATGTTCAGAACCATTTATATTACCAAATATGCCTAAATGTTTCTTCTTATTAGTAAGAAAATAAAAACGACTATGCTCAAATATAAAGTCATCTGTTACACATATTGCAGGACTTGTCATACTATAATCAATCCCAACTTGGTTCATCTTCATTTTCATTTACCTCTTCTTTAATATCATCATCTTCATCTTCTTCTTCATCTAATTCATAACTACAAAATGGACACACCCTTACCTTTTGGTCGGTTGTGTCTTCATCAAATATAATAGAAAACTTTGTATTACAATTACTACAATTCCTTTTATATTTTTTTATTGCTTCTTCCAAATCCATAATAATATATTCACTTATAATTTAAATTTTTTAAACTGATCCTTCTGTACATCTTGTTTAATCCCACCTATAACATAACTTTCAATTTCTGTTTCTTGTGGTGCATTTTGTAATGACCTACTATTTAACCAATGGTCTACCCAAGGCAATGGATTTGTCTTTTGGTCATATTGTGGGTCTAATCCAATTGCTTTCATTCTACGATTTGCCATATACTCTACATATTGGTGTAATAATTTTTCTGATAAACCTATCATAGAACCTTTTGAAAACAAATAAGTTGCCCAACGTTTCTCTTGTCCTACTCCGTGTTCATACATTTTATAAACTTCTTTTTCTGTATCTCTCATCACTTTGTTCATAGTTTTATCGTGTTCTAATTCACGATAGTTGTTAAGTATTCTTTGTGTTATTAACAAATGTAAACTTTCATCCCTTGCAATTAATGAAAGTATTTTAGCAGAACCTTCTAACATTTTTAATTCACCAAAAGCAAATGAACAAGCAAAAGAAACATAAAATCTTAAACCTTCTAATATATTAACTGTCATTAACGTTAAATATAATTTCTTTTTTAACTCATACATATCAACACTATCAGATTTTAATATCCATTTATATCCTAAATGCATTAAATCATCATACGTTTGTGTAATACTATTTGCCCTACTTTCAATCTTTTCATCTGTAATAATAGTATCAAAAACTTCACTAGGGTTAGAATATAAATTTTTAATAATATATGTATAAGAGCGACTATGAATACTTTCCATAAAGTCCCAAGCAATTATACAACTTTCTAATTCAGGTATAGATACAAATGGTAAAAATGCCAAACAAGGACCTCGTCCTTGCACACTATCCATCATTGTTTGATATTTTAAATTAGATGTAAATATAAATTTACCTTGTTCAGATAAAACTTTATAATCTGCCATATCTTTTTGCAAAGATATTTCTTCAGGTCTCCAAAAATAACCTAATTGTCTTTGACAAAGTTTATCAAAGATAGGATATTTCATATCATCATATCTTTGTACCTGTAAACTCTTACCAAAAAACATAGGTTGTTTTGTAAAGTCTAAATTCTTTTCTGTATTAAATACACTTCTAATCATTTATCGGTTCTAATTCTTTCTGTAATCTTTCTGATTCTGTTAACTCATAATGGTGTTCATCACTATCACCTGCTGTCCATTTACCTCTACCATCTACACTATACTCTCTAGTAGATACTTTATAATCTGGTACTTTTACTTTACTAGGGGTTAATGATTTATCATAAAACAAAACTCTATTATTAGGTTGGGCAGCAAAATGTCCATTATCTAATTTTATTATATTAAAAGATTTATGTTGACTTGGAGTTTCACTATAACCTATATTAACCTCTTTGTTAGTTGAATTACAACTATCTATACTAAACATATAATTACCTTCATATGGTTTCTTATCTGGTGATAGATACATACATCTATTACCACTTATCACTTGTTTTTCAATAACTGATATATCATAACTAAAACAATCCCATAACTGTAAATCAGCTAACTTTAAATCTTCTTTTGTTTCTTTCCACACAAATGCCGATATAGGAAGTTTATCATATAATGCACCTGTTTCATAAAGATATGTTTCAAAATATAATGCTCTTCCTTGAATACTTTTAACCGTACACCAAATACCTGGGACAAACTCACCGTGTCCTTTTTCTAAATCATATAAGTATTGTTTCTTAACTAATACTTCCGTATGTGGTACATTTGCACATAAAAATGCCATAAAGTTCCTTTAAATTACGCAGGTGTCACAATCTTCTTCTTGTTCTTTTGTTTCCTCTACGTTGTCCTTCCAACCAACTGGATGTACAGGTTCATCAAAATCTTTCTTACTATCATATGTATTCTGATAATAACTTGTCTTCCAACCTAACTTATAAGTATTTAACAAATCCTGTGCCATAATAGATAACGGCACTTGTCCTTCATCATAATGTTCAGGATTATATGACCAATTTCCACTTATCGCCTGGTCAAAATACTTTTGCATTACTGCTACTATGTTTATATATCCTTCATTTGATTTCATATCCCATAATAATGTATAATTATTTTTCAACCTTTTGTAATCAGGTACAACTTGCTTTAGAGTTCCCTTTTTACTTTTCTTTACTGAAAGATAATCTCTAGGTGGTTCTATGCCATTTGTAGCATTACAAACCACGCTAGAGCTTTCAGAAGGCATTTGAGCTGTGAGTGTGCTATGTCGTAACCCAAACTCCTTAATATCTTTCCTCAATTGTTCCCATTTATAAGATAATTTCCGAGATACAATCTCATCAACTTCTTTTTTATAAGTGTCTATTGGTAAGATACCGTCTGAATACTTTGTTTTTTTAAAGTCTTTACATTGACCTTTTTCTTTTGCTAATTGATTACTTGCTCTTAATAGATAATATTGGAATGCTTCTGATAACTTATCTACTTCTTTCCAAGCAGTTTTCATTTCATAACTTAATCCTAATGTTGCTAGATAATGAGCAAGACCAATATATCCAACTCCTAAACTTCGTCTATTTTTTGTAGAAATTTCTGCTGCCTTAACTGGATATTTTTGATGGTCTATAACTTCATCTAATGACCTTACTATTAAATCACATAATGGTTCTAATTCATCTAAATCTTTTATAAGTCCTACATTAACTGCTGATAAAATACATAATGCAATTTCACCTTCTCCATCTATATGACTTATAGGTTCTGTTGGTAATGTTATTTCTTGACATAAGTTTGACATTGTTATTCTATCTTTGAAGGAAGAGTGAGTATTGCAATGGTCTATATTCATAATGTAAATACGACCTGTTTCTGCTCTTTCTTTCAATATTGACATAAACAAACTTTGTGCTTTAACTTTCTGTTTCCATATTGATAATTTTCTTTCTGCTACTTCATACAACTCATCAAATTCTGGCGTACCCCACGCTTCATATAATTCTGGTACTTCGTGTGGTGAAAATAATGTTATATCTCCATCATTAATAAATCTTTCATAAAATAGTTTTGATAACTGAATTGAATAATCTAATTTTCTAACTCTATTATCTTCACTACCTTTATTGTTTTTAAGTACAAGTATATCTTCTATTTCTTTATGCCAAATTGGAAAGTGAACAGTTGCTGAACCACCACGTACACCATTTTGTGTACAACATTTAACAGTTGCTTCAAACTTTTTAAGAAAAGGAATAACACCTGTGTGTTGTACTTCCCCACCTCTTATTTTAGAATTAATTCCTCTAATACGTCCTGCATTAATACCAATACCTGCCCTTTGAGCAACATATTTACCAATTGCCATATCACTAGAGAAAATTGAAGATAATGTATCTGCAACATCAACTAGTACACAACTAGCATACTGTTTAATAGGAGTTCTTACACCTGCCATAACTGGTGTTGGAATATTAATTTTAAATTTTGAAATTGCGTCATAATATCTTTTCACATAACTCATCCTTTTATTCTTTGGGTAATCTGAAAAGATAGTAGCGGCAATCATCATATACATAAATTGTGGAGTTTCAAAAATATCACCTGTGCTTCTATCTTGTACAAGATACTTGTCAATGACTTGTCTTAACCCTGCATATGTAAAAGTATAATCTCTTTCGTGAGTTAACCAATTTTCCATTCTATCAAAATCATTTTTGTTATACCATTTTAAAATATCAGGATCATATACTCCTTTTTTTACACTATCATTAACGTGAGTGTAAATGTGTGGGTGATCCCATAATTTGTGAAATAATTGTTTTCTTAAACTATAGAGTAATAGTCTAGCGGCAACATATTGATAATTTGGGTTGTCTAGTGAAATTAAATCATTTGCCGACTTGATTAAAATTTGTTGAATTTCATTTGTGGTAATTCCATCATAAAATTGTAGACCACTATTCATTTCAACCTGTGATGAAGACACGCCTGTAATGTCTTCGGTTGCATACTCTACCATTTCGTGAATCTTCTCAATGTTAAGGGCTTCCTTACCCCTACCATTTCGTTTCACGACACTTATGTTTTCATTTACCATTTAACCCCTAAACTTTTTTATAATGACTTAATTTTTCTAATGCTTCTAATTTTCTAAAAGTATTTTTATCTATAATATTTTTTATTTCATCCACACTTATTCCAGACACAATCATTTCATTTACATCTTTCAATTGAATATGATTTGGCCAAATAACTACATTGTAATCATTTTCAATCACAGCGTACATACGTTTTATAATTTCTTTATTACGAGGTTCATTGTCAAATATATATGTAACCTGGTCATTAGGCATTCTCAATGTTAAGTCTGCTCCGCCTGCTGCCAAACAATTATCTAAAAACAAACTGTCAAGTGGACCTTCTACAATGTAAACGTGTTTTTGGAAATTTACACGTTCAAGTCCATAAACTTTTTGTTTTGTTTCATCAAGTTTAATAGTAATATATTTGGGTTGTTCTTTTCCAAATGCTCTGCCTTGGAAAGCAAACAACTCACCAGTTACATCAAAGAAAGGAATAATCAATCTAGGGTGTTCATACTTCTCTTTAAATATACCTGGTTTCACCTTATTAGCAAAATTATGAAATTTGTTAACAAGATATAATTTCTCATAATATTCGGTAGGGATCAATCTCTTTTTAATATAATCCTTTACAGGATGGTCGTCTTTCAAATTACTTATTTTAATACAGTTATCAAGTAAATTTGTTTCTTTAAATTTTGTTGGTTTAAAGTCAAATTTTGGCTGGGGCGTGGAAGGTGCCGATCCTTTATAACGTTCTAATAAGTATTCTCCATATTTCTTGGGATCCAAGAATTTTATAAAATTTGATAAATTTTGTCCTTGACCACAATTGTGGCATTTGAAGAACATATCATTTTTTACTCTATAGAGATATGCTCTTGCTTTTGTTTTACTCTTCTGTGAGTCTCCACAATGTGGACACCTAAAGTTAAAAAGATAATCATTCTTCTTTTTAAACTGATCCAATCTTGACGAGATTTCATTAATATACTTTAAATCTATATAACTTGACATAACACTATCTCATAATATACTACAAATCACTTAAAAAGTCAAGAGTGATTTGAAAAAGTTGGAGCATAAAAAATTGGCTCCGCACTTTTCCCCACTAAAAGAGGATAAAAAAACTCTACTTTAGCAGTTGCACTATTTCTTGAAAATTCGTAGATAGTATCCATCCAATAGCTACTATCACACCAATTATAATCCAACGGTGTTTTTCTAATACACCTACTCGTTGACCTATATCTAATCTGATATTCTTAATCTCTATTAACAATCTTTTTTCAATTGATTGTATCTCTCTGGACAATTCTAAGCGAATATCATCTATTTTATCTGCTCGTTCTTTAAGTTTATCAAATATAATTTCATCAACTTGTTCTTGCCTACTTATCTTTTCAGCGTGAACCGCCAACATTGATTTGATTGATGTGGATACGTCTGTTAAACGTTCAATAGCAACGTTTAATCTATTTGCTATACCTATTGTTGACTCAACATCTTTTTTGAGTTTTGCTATGTCTATTTTTGTTTTGATTCCGTTTTCGTCTGGCATTAAAATTCTCTATCTATCCATTTATATATTGAGTAACACATCCAACCTAAAAGAAATGCTATTAAAAGTAAATTAATCATTGCCATTATATCTCCATTGACTTGGCAACCACCATTCAATATACCAATGTCTAAATTGTGCTGGGTGTCTTCCTATGATAAAAATATGCCAAAAACCTTTTGTTAATTCTATTAATGCTATGATTTTTTGACGCATATCTTAACTTAATCCGTTTGAATAATTGTTATGTTTTGTTGACTTGAACTACTGCCAACATCAAGGTGTTGAGCTTCTGAATCTTGAACTATTTGAACGTCTGCCTCATCAGCAGTTTCAATTTTTAGATATGCTCTATGATTATCATTATATCTATTTATGATTGAGTAGCCGCTAACGGATGTGTCAATGTCAGCGTCATACGTATTGCTACCTGTTGTATATCTTCCTGTTTGTGTTGAACTTCCTGTAAGCTCCGAGGTTGTAGTTTGAGTAATCTCTCCTGTAGTATAGTTAATAACTTCACCACTAGTTGTTACTGTTGTTTCTGATCCACTATTATCAACCCATTCTGTACCACAAGATGAAGCCGCCTTATTCCAATAGTAACCCCAATTAACACAATCATCTTCGTTATCAATTTCTGCTAACCATAGTTCTAATTCTGCGTCTATATCATAGTCATCTTCGTAAGCATATTCATCTTCCCAACTATCTTCTGTTTCTTCTTCATACTCACCATAGTACCACCAGTTATATTGATTGTCAAAATAATTATTCCAATCTTCTTGTTGCCAATCGGCAACATACTTATCTTTTAAACTTGGTATAGTCCAAGGTTTAGGTTGACCATCACACCATTCCCAATTTGGATATGTTCCACACCAACCATACCATTTTTCAAATAGTGCTTTAGCGTCTTTAGTCCAAGTTGTAAAGTCTTTATACAATGACCAGTCATCTTGGTACCAACTGTTTAAATAATCTAAATATTCTTGGTTACACCAATCACTACTGTAACCATTGTAATTACAATAATTTTCTGTTGTTAAAGTAGGTGGTCCACCAGCCGCTATGTAATCTGCATTATTATAATAGTCATCTGATAAATCAAAATCTTCCCAAGTATATCCTACAGTTGTAGATGTTGCTTCTTCTTCAACTTCTGTAGATTTATCTTCAACTTCTGTATCATAAGAAGTTAATCCATAATCTTCTAATAGGTCATTATACTCTTCCATATAAGCGTCCCAATTAACTTCATCCCAATCAATAGAATCCCAATTGACACTATCCCAAGTACAATCTGAACAACCAATGGCGTCAAAATATGCTTGATCCATTTCAGCATACATTTGTTTAGCGTCATCCCAATCCATAGTTTGTTCGCCTTCACCGTCCCATACTGATATTTGATTATCGTCATCAATATAACCCCAATCTTTTAAATCATCTTCCCATTCATCATAATAAGATGTATCTATATCTGATTCTTCTAAACTACCATCATCTATTGTAATATCTTCGGTAGATTTTGTATCTAACTCACTTGATTGTGTTGTGAAATCATCTATAATTTCTACAGTAGCATCCGAAGCTGTTGTGTCTGATTCAATTGATAATTCTTCTGATATAATTTGTTCTTCAATTTCTTGTGCCTCTTTAGCATCCATTTCTACATCTTTAGATTCTTGCTCTAACAACTCATTAGATTCAAATTCTTCTTTTTCATTTTCTAAAAATTCATTATTTTCTTTTCTATCAAATTGAATATCCTTTTTATCTTCAATATCAACTTCAATACTATCTAAATTAAACAAATTTCTTTTCTCATTATGACCTAATGGAGATGGAGTTTTAATCATAATATCAGAACCAACTACAGTTACGGAAGTATATACATTGGTTAATATTTGAGAACCTGCTTCATTGGTTACGGTTACTTGCCCTACATTTCCGTGACTGTCTGGAAGTAATGTAATCGTTGTTACACCTGAAGTATCCACCAAGCCTGAAAAAGCAGTACCTTGCATAGTTATGGTTGCTGTTGGTGTAACTATTTCAACCTCACCACCTAATTTTTTTACATCTCCTGATTCATATGTAAATGTTCCAACGTTAATTGATATGTTCATTGCAATTTCAATTGGTATAACAGACGTATCAAAAGCAAATTCATCAATGATTAATTCTGTATTCGGACCCATTGTAAATTTTGTTTCATCTTTATAATGTAAAATCATACCACCATCTTCTCCTGTTTGGAGAAAATCGTTCATCTCTAAAAGGTAACCTTTAATTACTTCTTCGGTACGACCATCCCTTTCGTTCCAAGTTTGACCCATTTTATCCATTACCGAACCAACGGTTACAGCTAATGCTTGTGTAGTGAATAGTATAAGAAAAGATACTATGAATAATAATTTTTTCATCTTTTAAATTTCTTCTTCTTTTCTTTTCTCTTCCATTTCTCTGGCCAATAAAGGGATATTAGTGTACAGATTATGCCACTTGTTAAGCATATGCCACCAAATATTAAAATGAAAGTCAAAAACGCTTTCATTTAACAACCGTTGGATACAGTAGCAGTTACGTCAGCTGATTGGTTGTTTCTATTGTATGAGTATGTACAACTGTCTGAACCGTTCTGTGCAAAGTTTAATGTGTAATCGTAAATTGAATCGCCTGTTATAGTAACTATACCTGTGTTACTTCCACCTACTTGAGCAAAGTTTATTGCCGAACCATCTGTATAGATATAAATTTTAGCAGTATTATTTCCACCTGCCATATGAATTCCTAATGTATTACTATCACCATTTACTATCGTTCTCAAATAATTGTTGTCGCCTAATATCGTCATAGTATCTCCATATGGATCAGTATCAACACTAGTATAACTAGAGTGAATATCTAAAATATTTGAACTGCCTATAATATCGTGGAGTTGATAGTTACCTGTGCCGTATGATGAAGTGTGTAATCTATTTGAATCACCAACTATATAAATGTCTGCACTTGCACCTTCACTACCAGATGAGTCAGCAAACTGTCCGTGCGATTCAGTTTGTGGACCAATCGCCTTATTAACATTTGTATTAAACCCTTCTGAACCTGCGGTACTATAAAACTGTACATCATTTGAATCACCAGACATACGAACATATAAGAAGTGACCATCACCTCTACTACGAACCCAAAAAGTATTTGAATCTCCATAGACATCTAAATCAACATTAAGAAGCTTCATATCATCACCTGTCCAAGTATCAAAATCTACAATGTTTGAATTACCTGTAATAGCTATATCATAGTAATGACCAGAAGCATCCGTATCATCAATGTCAGGTCTTAATTTATTAGAATTACCAGTTGCTGTATAATCAAAGGTCATATTAGTGCCATAAAAAGATAAGTGACCAGTATTATCAGTTACATTTGTATTACCTATTTGTTTAATGATAATAGTTAAATTACTTCCGTTAACTTTAAAAGGATAAGATGTGCTATAACCAAACTTATTGTTTGTTCCATCTTGTTTTATAAAGATAGAACCATCGTCATCTTGGTTAACTTGCCATATGTAAACTGAATTTCCTGCCCAACAGCTAATCGTTGTTGCTAGAAGAATCACTAGTGTCATTATTAACTTCTTCATTTGTGTTCTCCTTTTCTTTGTCTATGTCTGCCCACTCTTTTTCTTCTTGTAATTTTTCTTTTATTTCTTTTTTAAGTTCTTCTTTTTGAATTTCTTTATTTTCTAATGCTACTAACGTTTTTAAATGGTTTTGATATTCATCCCAAGTTTTAAATTTTGTACCGTTAGCTTTATTATACCAAGCTAATTCATTCTTTTGAACTTTCTTTAAATCTTTTTTAGCTTTCTTTTCTGCTTTAATTAATTCTTTTTTAGCTTTCTTTTCTGCTAAATATTCTTCTCTTGTCTTAACCTTTTTAGGTTCTTGTTGTTCTACAACTAATTCTGTTTTTACTTCTTCTTTAGTTTTAACTTCTTCATCAAAATCTTCTACGACTTTAACTTCTTCAACTTTTATTTTCCATAAGCCTTTTTTATCACCTTCTTTTATTAATTCTACTATACCTTTTTCTATTGCTTTTCTTACTGCAAAAGTAACAGGTTCATTTCTTGCTACACCAATTTCTGTTTCTAATAACAATGTATCAGCGTCAAAATATTTAAATACATCTCCACCAGCTTCACCTGAAAATATAGTTTTCTCAACCACTATTGATACTATTACTTCACCACTTTGTACATTAACTAATCTTAAAATAATAGTAACTATATCTTGTCGGTATTGTTTGTGTGCTTGTATGCCTAAAATTCTTGCACCAATACCACCTGACTTTACATCACTATCATAACCTATAACACCACCTGTAAGATATGCACCTGCAAATAATAGTGGTGGTAATGGTACAGCAGCATCGCCGTCTGCCATTTGTCTTGTTGAACGGATAAGTTTTCTTTCTTGTAATAAACTTGGAAGACTTGCTCTTTCAACAACTCTAAACCATTTGCCATCACCTGCGTCTTGTAATGCTTTAATTAATATTTGATATGCACCTTGGGTTACTGCCGTACTCATTGAAGCATAGTTTCCACCAGGTTTTTTCTGTCCAGTTAAATCAATAAAATCATACACAGCAATTACAATAGCTTCACCTTCTGGTGGTTGTATTGTAGTTAACTTTTTAATTGCTGGTATTTGTTTTCTAACATCAAAGTCTGGCTTACCAGCACAACTAGCTAAAAATAATGTTGCTAAAAATATAATTATTAATTTTTTAAACATTATTAATCTTCCTTCGGCATTGTAAATGTTGTTACTGTTCCATCTGATTCTGTAACGGTAACAACTACATTACCTGTACCGTCAGGTGTTGTCCACTCAACAAGTTCTCCACCTAATGGTGATGTAAATGAACCTGTATCTTGTTGTAAACCATCAGCACCAAATATATTTGTTGTAATTTGTTTTGCTAATGCTGTATAGAATCTTGATTCTAAATTTGCTTTAAATTTTGCAACTGCTGTATTCTTAGCGTCTGCTATAACTTTATCGGCCGCTGCTTTTTCAGCAGCTTTTATAGCGTCTTTACGAGTCTTTTCAATATTCTCTACTGTTAAGTAGTGTGAAGATTTTCCTGTGCCTGAAAATGATGGACTATGAAACTTAAAACCTAACTCACTTGCGTACACGTTAGGAATTAATAGGAATATTGTTAAAATTATAGTGATTAATCTCATTGCCTTCTCTCTTTTTATGTATATATTTATACTTAATCACAACTAAATAGAGTATATGATTAAACTATTGACGAAAACGTGGGCAGTTTATTTGACTTTGGCTATACTAATTGGTATCTATATATTAAATCCAGTTCTATTACAGTCAACAAGACTTAATACTTTTGATTTTTACCAAACTTTTGGTAAGAATTATGAATCTAAAAGTATAATCCTATTAGACATATCAGATAAAGCATTAGAAAAACAAGGTCAATGGCCGTGGAAGAGAGATTTACTTGGTCGTACTATAGTTAATGCATATCGTAATGGTGCTGCTCTTGTAATTCTACAAGTTGTCTTTCCTCATAAAGATAGATTAGGTGGTGATGAAATATTTGTAAAAATGATTTCAAAATATCCAGTCATACTTACTGAAACAAATGATGTTAAAAATCTTATTAGTATCTCACGTAAAGCATTAGCAATAGGAAACGTAAGTGTGCCAGTTGATATAGATGGCACTATAAGAAAATTACCTCTTGACAAATCTATACCTGAAGTTATATTAAAAGTTCTTAATGCAGAAACTTTAGCGAAAGATACTATCTGGATTGATTTCAGACATAATATTCCTAGAATAGATTACACTGATAAAGATTGGTCATCTCTAAAAGGTAAAATAGTTTTCATAGGTACAACATTCCAAGGTTCTACATTTGTTACTACTCCTGATGGATTAAAAAACACTCACGAAATTATGGCAATCAGTACAGAAACTTTGTTGTCAGGTAATTATATTAGTAGACCTAATTGGTTGCCGTATGCTGAATTTGCTTTTATAATATTAGGTGCTCTATTCTTTCTTATAGTTATACCTAGATGTGGTGTAATGTGGTCTGCAATATGGTATGTAGGTTACTTGTTTGATTTAACACTTGCAAGTTCTTATCTATGGACACAACACTTATTTTTAGTTGATTGGTTTAGTCCTCTTGTAATAGGGTCTGTAATATGGGGTCAGTTAACATACAATAACTATTCAAAAGAAAATAAATTAAGACTACAAATTAAGAAACAATTTGAACACTATCTATCTCCAGAT